>FWWL01000711.1_pt1 | contig 89009 bp, 70 predicted proteins | sample 2228331 | NCBI WGS metagenome assembly FWWL01 (sample SAMEA103939775, study PRJEB20133) | metagenome | reverse complement strand
GGGCGCAATCAAGACAGGCTCCGCAGGGGGCCGCGTCACCACCTCGGAGGTGGGGGCCGCGCAACCCAACACAAACAGGCCGGCCAGGGCAACGGCCCGATCACCTGGAACGCTCAAATGTCTTCACCGCGTCGGCAATCGCCTGGAGCCTCCGGACAGACGAGAGGAACTCGTCTCGGAGGCGCGCACTCTCCTTGTCGTTCGGGACCAGGTAGTAGCGGCCATCCCCGCCTTCGATCCACTCGAACTGGTCGCCTGCCACGGACGTGATGACCACGGTCCCGTCCTGGGTCTTCGCGACCCGGCGCACATTGAACTTCAGCTGGTCCATGACGGTCAACCGCGGAGCCGTCCGCCCCCCCATCTGGGCCGCGTAGAAGCGCGCGGGCGTCGGGGCATCGCGGACCTCTGGGGGACCGAGGTCTGCAAGGGCCTGCGCGCGCAAGGCCTCGGGGTAGTGGCGCTCGATCATCTCCTTGCAGCGCCGGATGTTCTCGTGCGTCCGGGCGATGGTCTCGCGCGCCTCCTTGACCAGGATGTCGTACACCGCTTCGTGCTTGCCGCTCGCCAAGAGCATGACGTACCGCTTGTAGGCACCCGTGGGCGTGGTCTGCTCGGGGAGGTCATTGCGGCAGGACACCGGCGCGACCAAAAGCGTCCACGCAAACACAAGGGGCAAAAGCACCCTCCAGCACACGATACCTGTGCGCACCTCCTTCTGCGCGTTCCTTTTCATCACGGGATATCGTAGGTAAGCGGCCCGCCCACGTCCTCACCGCCGGCCTGGTCCGCGCCTGCCGCGTCCCTCTCGCCAGGCCCGGCCAGGTCCTTGAAGACGAACTGTGGGGTTGCGGGTCCCGAGAACGACTTCGCGTTGGTCGCACCGTTTTCCCAGCCCCCGGGCGGCGGGTCGCCGTGCGTGGTCTCGCGCCCACACCCAAGCATCAAAATCCCAACCGCCATCATGGCCAAGGCCCATCGTCCCATGGTCGGCCCCTCCAAAGAGCCCTCCTGATTCTACCGTCCGCCACGGGGTTCGCAAAGCACGTGCCCAACTATGTGATTTGATTGCAACATTTTTGCGCCTCCCTTTCCCACCGGATCGGCTATACTTTGTGGGTCCCCGCGTAGGAGCCTTTCGATGCGGCGAGCGGGATGGGTGGTCGCGCTGATGGCGCTTGCGGTGCTCGGCCCGCGAGAGGGCCAGGCCCAGGCGCGCTGGCGGTTTGCTGTGGTCAGGGGCGGCGAGGTGGCGGGCCGCATGGACGTGGGCCTCGCGCGTCGAGAGGGCGTCGTGTTCATGGTCTCGGCCTTCTACCCAGGGCGCGAGGCGCTCCATCGTCCCTCGAAGAAGATGAAGCCCGCGCGCCGCTCGTACGCGGAACTTTTGGAGCCCGGGGTCTTGGGCAAATTCAAGCGCTGGGAGACGGTAGGCCGCGTGGAGCACTACTGGATGCTGTTCGCGCTCGACGGGAAGGTCCGGGTGCGCCACGAGAAGGGGATGGGCGGGAAGGCGGACGTGCGGGACCTGGGCAAGGGCCAGGCAGTCGTCCCGCTGGACCCATCGCAGCCCTTCCTTGCGTGGCTTGTGCTGTCTGCGGACCGCTTTGCGCGCACTGTCCCTTGCGCGGGCCCTGCACCCGGCATCCTTGGGCAGGCGCGCATCGAGCCCGCAGGCACCTCGGAGGTGCGCACCCTCGACGGGCGGACCCTCAGCGCGACCCGATCCGACATCACTGGGGACTGCGGGTCCTTCACCCTCTGGACCGACGCGCAGGGCGAGCCGCTCGTGGTGGAATCGGGTCCGGACCGGTACGAGAGGATGGAAGCCGGGCCCTGAGTGCCTGTCAGCCCCCCTTCAACTTCCGGATCTCCTCGACGAGTTCCGGAACGGCCTTGAAGGCGTCCGCGACTAGGCCGTAGTCTGCGACAGAGAAGATTGGGGCCTCCGGGTCCTTGTTGATCGCCACGATGACCTTGGAGTTCTTCATCCCGGCGAGGTGCTGGATCGCGCCCGACAGGGCCACCCCGATGTAGAGGTTCGGGGCCACGACCTTGCCCGTCTGCCCAATCTGGAGGTCGTTCGGGGCGATGCCTGCGTCCACGACGGCCCGAGTCGCCCCGATCGCGGCGTGCAAGAGGTCTGCGAGCGGGTTCAGAAGGCCCTCGAATCCCTGCTTGTCGCGCAGCCCTCTCCCCCCGGCCACGACCACGCTCGCCTCGGTCAGGTCCGGTCGTTCCGAGATGGTCGCGGCAAACCCCGCGTACCGGACCCTCGAGTCCGGGGTCACGGGGATCGCCAGGGATTGGACGGGCGACGACCCTCCCGTGGGCGCAGCCGCATCGAACTCGGTGCCCCGCACGCTGAACACCGCCTTTGGCGTGCGGACCTCGACGGTGGCGATGACGTTCCCGGCCCACATGGGGCGCTTGAACTTGAGGGGTGGCGCGTCCCCCACAATGGCCATGGTCTCGGACACCATCCCGGCGTTCAGCCTCGCAGCCACTCGCGGCAGCAGGTCGCGCGTGAAGGTCGTCGAGGTCCCGGCCACATAGTCCGCTCCGACTTGCTTCGCGGCCTCGGCCACGACCTGGGCCCAGGTGCTCGCCACGTAGTGTTCGAGTGCCGGGTCGTCCACCACGTGGACCGCCTTGGCGCCATACGCGGCGGCCTCTTGGGCCGGCCCGGCCACCCCTTTGCCCAAGACGAGGATCGAGAAGCCTCCCCCGACCTTCGCCGCCAGGGAGCGCGCGAAGGTGATGGCCGAGAGGGTCGTCTTGCGCAATCTCCCTTGCGCCACCTCGGCTACGACCAATACGTCCGCCATGACATCCACTCCTTTCGCGGGGCGCCCGTGCGGCCTGCCCCGTCCGATTCCTTACAAGACCTTCGCCTCGTTTTTCAGTTTCTCGACGAGTTCTTGAACGGTCTTGACCTTGATGCCACCGGCCCTCTGGGGTGGGGCCTCGTAGGACACGGTCTCGACCTTGCGTACCATCTCCACCCCCAGGTCCGCCGGGGTCAAGGTCTTGACCTCCTTGCGCTTGGCCTTGAGGATGTCCGGGAGTTTGGGCAATCGCGGCTGGTTCAGGCGCAAATCCGCGGTGATGACCGCAGGCAGGGTCAACTCGAGCATCTCGAGCCCGCCGTCCACCTCCCGCGTCACCAGGACCTTTCCATCAGTCACCTGGATCTTCGACGCGAAGCAGGCCTGGGGCAGCCCGAGGTACTCGGCCACCAGTTGACCCACCTGATTGGAATCCCCATCCACGGCCTGCTTGCCCAAAATAAAGAGGTCCGGCTTCTCGGCATGGAACACCGCGGCCAATATGCGCGCGGTCAGGTCGGAATCCAGTTCCGCGTCCGTGGCCTTGACGTGGATGCCGCGCGCGGCCCCCATCGCCAGCGCGGTCCGGAGGTTCTGGAGCGCATCGTCATCCCCGATGGTGACCGCCACTGCCTCACCCCCGTGGGCTTCTACCAGCGAGATCGCGGCCTCGAGCGCGTTCTCGCAGAAGGGATTGAGCTTGTACTCTAGACCCGCCGTCTCAATCCCGCTCCCGTCGGGCTTCAGGCGGATCTTCGCATCCGGGTCCGTGACCCGCTTCGCTGTGACCAGAATCTTCACGGCGCCTCCTTGTTCGGTTCGAGCCCCCGACACGCGGTTGCCCGCGCGATCGGCCCTGTCCGTAACCAACACCGGGCGCCTTGTCAACGGTGATGGTCAGGATTTTGCTCGGATGGCCAACCCGGAGTCCCCAGCACCGCCAGGCGCAAAGCCGCGAGCATGCTCGCGTGTGAGGCCTTCCCCGTGCCGGCGAGGTCGTAGGCCGGGCCGTGGTCCGGGGCGCACCGGAGCCGCGGCAGTCCCAGGGTCACGTTCACGGCCTGCTCGAAATGCACGAGTTTCAGCGGCCCGAGCCCCTGGTCGTGGTACATCGCCACAAGGGCGTCGTAGTCGCCCTGCATGGCCCGGTAGAAGGCGGTGTCCGCCGGAAGCGGACCCTGCACGTCAATCCCGTGGGCCTGGATTGCGGCGACGGCCGGCGCGATGATCCGGGCCTCCTCGTCCCCGAACCTCCCCCCATCCGAGGCATGGGGGTTCAGTCCGAGCACCCCGATCCTCGGCACCTGGATGCGCAGGTGTCCCTTCAAAAACTCGTGCGTGAGGACCGCCGCGACCTCGATTGCATCCGCGGTGATCATGGCGGGCACCTCGCGCAAGGGGAGGTGGGTCGTCGCGAGCGTCACCTTGAGGCGAGGCCCCATCAGCATCATCGCGAACCGCGTGCTCCTGGTGGCGCACGCCACCCACTCGGTCTGCCCGGAAAACTCGAGCCCGGCCTCGCCGAGCGCCACCTTGCTGATCGGTCCGGTGACGAGGGCGCGCGTCTCGCCACGCGCGAAGTCGGCGATAGCCCGCTCGAGGGACGCCACTGCTGCCTGCCCCGAGGCGCGGGTGTACCGGCCTGTCTGGACGCCTTGAAGCCCGGCCGAGGTGGGGACCGCGGTGCACCATGAAAACCGGCGCGCGAGGTCGTGGACCAGGACATCCGGGCCGTAGAGTCGGAGGGGTCCCGCTGGACCGAGGTCCGCAAGCGCCCGCCGCAGCACCTCGGGTCCCACACCAGCCGGGTCCCCCACCGTCACCCCGACAGGTCCCTCATCCGGCATATCTCGCCACCCAGATGCGTCCCCCTATTCGCCCCACAGGCGCTCTCGCTTGAGCTCGTCCAGCGACACCGGCGGTCGACCTCGGATCAGCCCGTACAGCCGGGCCGCCTCTGCGAGGCCTTGGGTCTTTCGGTACGAGGTGACTGCGGCCCAGGCCTTGGCCGGGCTCGGCGCGTCGCCCCACCATGCCACTCCCACGCGGACCAGCGCGGCCAAAAGCAATGCCGCCGCAGCAACCCGGACCATCCTGGCCGCGCCGCGCGAGCGCGAACCCCCCGTGGCTCGTCCACCGGGAACCCACCCGGCGGGCCTTGGGCGGACCAGGTCCATCTCGAGCAGGGTCTTGATGGCCCTCGCCACCTTGTAGCACGACTGCCCGGTGACGCGCGCGATCTCCGCGATGGTGCGCTCCCCGTTTACGCAGACGAAGACCTGCCGCTCTGCGGGCGACAGCGGGAGGTCTGCCCACCTCCGCGCCTCCCCGGGTGCGGTCAGAGTCGCGGTTCGCACGAACACGAGGTCGTCCGAGGGCACGACCTTGCGGACCGCGGGCATCTCCGTCGCGCGCTTCTGGGCCTCGCGCAGGACGAATCGCACCGGCATGGCGCATATCTCACGGTTCAGGCGCCCGGGCGTTATCGGTCCGACCGAGACCTCCACATCCAGCCGCAACAGCCAGTCCATCAGGACCTCGTGGCACAGAAACTCGCGTGCGTTCGCGAGGGTGGCCTCGCCCACGAACCCGGCCGCTCGCACCGCCGCGTCCACCGGGGTGTCCGGACCCCTCGCCATGCTCCTGGCCCGGGCCACGTCCTCGGGGGTCAAGACCCCGCTGTAGACCAATAGGTCCACGACGGCGCGCGGAGAGGTCCTCTCGTGGACCACCTCGACCACGCGGCCCTGCACCACAGTGACCGTGGCGGTCGAGTCCTTTGCCCGCGCCTCCACCGTGCCGTCCGACTTCTGCAACGAGGCCAGCGCGACAAACAGCGGGGGGGCCTTGGCCCACGATGTCCGTCGGTCCGGAGGCTCTGGTCCCTGCTGCATCATCGCCTCCGCATCCATCCATCCACGGCTGACAGTGCAAAGGCCGCCACCACGAGCACCATGGCAAGGCCTCCTGGCGCCCCTTCCCCAGACGACCCCAGTCCCAGGCCCGCGCCAAGTGCCGCGAGGAGCGCCATCCCCCTGAAGGGGCGTCCAGTCGCCACCTGGATGACTCCCGGGGCCACGAGGGCCCCGGCGAGTTGGACCGCGCGCACGACCTCGCGGCGCCTGTCCCGCGCGCGCCGCATCGCGACCACGTCGAGCGGGTCCACGAAGGCGGGCCGGACGGACTCTGCGAGACACGTGGAGCAGGTGTCGAGGCCCACGAGGCGCAAGTCGCACTTGGGACATGACACACTGCCGCACCGGGGGCATCTCGCGGCGAGTGTCCTCCCGCGGGCCGCGAGGACCACCACGGGCAGGGCCAGAAGCCCCAAGAGCGCCGCGAGTGGGAGGGCCCACGTGGGAAGGCCACCACTGACAAGTGTGGCGAGTGGCCAGGCGGGGACTACATCGCGAACATCGGTACCGGCCAGGTACACCGCCCAGTTCGGTGCGGGGGGAAGCGTGAGCGCCTTGGCCACGGCCCCGCGCAGGCGGCAGGGCTCTTCCGCGTGCTCGTCGAAGGGGATGGAGGCGATGGCTGCCCCGTCGCCTCCAGATGCGGTCAGGCGCTTCAGGGCGACACGCGCCTCGTCACGCCGTCCTAGCAGACGTTCCACGATGACCAGACCGACAAGGGCGGAAGACGCAGCGGGGTTTCCCGGTTCTCCTGCCGCGCGGTACGAGCGTTCTGCCGCGAGGAGCGAGCCCACGTCTGGCTGGCCCTCCGCGCAGTCGGCAAGCGCACGCAACAGGTGGACGTGCCCCGTCAGGCTTGCGATGTAGGCATCGTGACCCTCGACCGGACGCAAAAGGGAGGCGGCCTGGGCCAGCGCCACGGGGTCATCGTGACGGGTCTGAAGGGTGTGCAAGGTCAAGGCCACCCGGGGCCACGGGTCGGAAGACCCTGCGGCGAAGCCCTCCTCGAGGATGGCCCGCGTCCGTGCGTCGCATTCCCCCTGGAGGCAGGACCAGGCCATGGCCCCGGGCGTGGATGCCGTGTGGACAGGCAGGTGGACCGCGATGCCGAGTGGGGCCAACGCGGCCGCCACGAGCAGCACGATGACGCCAGCCGCGACCTCCCCACGAGACGCGTAGGCCGAGAGCACGACCACGCCGACCAGGAGCCCGGGGACCAGCCCGAGCCCCGCGAACAGGGGCCACAAAAGTGCGATGACCAGAAGCGCCACCCCTGGCGACATTCGCAACCCGTAGCGCAGGCGGTCTGAAAGCCGGCGCGACCTCAAGAACGCCGACGTCATCGGCCCGCGTGCCCTCCCGTGGCCGAACCGGTCCCGGATGTCGTGGACGAGGAGCGCCCCGTGTCGAAACGCCAGCAACACCGGGACCAGGACGACGATCAGCAGCCCCGCCCACATAAGTGGGAGGGCTAAGCGCCCCATCGCGGACAGACAAGCCGGGGGGTTTCTGCGGTACGCCCTGAAGCCCTCGATGAGGGCCAAAATCCCAGGGCCAACGCCAGACAGCCCGCGTCGAAACTGGCAGCGGGCCAGATTGAGCCTGAGGTCCGGGTTGTCCGGTGCCAGGTCCACGGCCAGGCGGGCCAGCCGCACCGCGTCCTCCGGGCGGGCGCGCTGCGCCACCTCCGAGAAACGGTGGAGGAAGGCTTTGGCGACCAGGTACAAGTTGGGGATACGTAGAGCGACCCTCGCGGAGACGACCGCCTGGATCTGGGTCGCGGCCTCCTCTTCGTTTCCGGGACGTACGGCCGCGAGCATCGTTCGGACGGACTCCGCAAGACCCGCAGGCAGGTCGGGCGGAGGAATGCTCGTGAGGTCCAACGCCGCAGTCGGGACCTCGACCGCGCCGGGCTCCGGGGCCCAGGCTGGGGGTCGCGTGCCGAGCCACCACGCGAGCGCGACGACAACAACGGCAACTCCGAGGGCCAGCACCGGACCCATGCGGCCCGCGCGCGGAACCTTGGGGATCGGCCAAGCGGTCGGAGGCGGAGAGACCCGCGGGCCTTGAGGCGCCTCTGCTTTGGTCTCTGGCAGCGGGGTTGCCGGGGCCGGGGAAACCCCAGCGGGCCCCGGAGCCACAAGTCCCAAGATCGGGGTCAGCGCTTGGAGGACCTCTCGGGCCGAGGCAGGCCGGTCTTCGGGGCGCCTCTCGAGGAGACGGGCCACGAGGCGCTCGAGCGCATCGGGCACCTGGATGGCCGGATGGACCTCGCGGATCGAGGGGGCCTTTTCGCCGATCTTCTTATACACGAGGGCCATGGGGGTGTCCGCGGCGTGCGGGAGGCGGCCGGTCAGCATCTCGAACAGGATGACCCCCACGGCGTAAAGGTCGCAGCGGGCGTCGAGTTGGTGGCCCATGGCCTGTTCCGGGCTCATGTAGGCCGGGGTCCCCACCACCATGCCCGTGGCGGTCAGGTTCCCGGAGTCCGAGCCCATCACCTTGGCGATCCCGAAGTCCAGGACCTTGACGCGCTCCCGCCCCTCGTCGTCCTGGACCAGAAAGACGTTGTCGGGCTTGAGGTCGCGGTGCAGGATGCCCATGGAATGGGCGTGGACGAGGGCCTCGAGGACCTGGCAGGCGATGACGATGGCGCGCTTGGGCTCGAGCGGGCCCTTGCGCTCGCTGAGTACCCGGCTCAAGGGCTGGCCGCGCAAGAACTCCATGACCAGGAAGAGGAGGCCGTCGTCCGACTGCCCGAAGTCATAGACCGTGATCGTGTAGGGGCTGGTCAGGCGGCTCGCGGCGCGGGCCTCCCGGAAGAAGCGCAGGACCTCCTGCTCGTTGCGGGCAAGGTCTGGCCGGAGGACCTTGATGGCGACCTCGCGGTCCATGGAGTGCTGGTGCGCGCGATAGACCGCGCCCATCCCGCCGACCCCGATCAGGGCGCGGATCGTGAATCGCCCGTCCAGGACCTTGCCGACCAGGGCCTCCTCGCTGCTGATGAAGACAGTCGGGGCCCCGTCAGTCGGGCAGCGGCGAACCTCCTCGTCAAAGCGCGCGCCACACTCGGGGCAGACCCGCGGCATCTCTCCCTCACCAAAAAGCACGATTTTATCGCCGCCTAACGGGACTGCCAAACTGGATGCGAGCGAGATACTCCTCGATCCGCGTTCTCTCTCCCTCGTAGGCCGTGTCGTCGAGGGCCCTCAGGAGGTAGTGTCGAGCCGTGTTCGCGTCGCCCGCCCAGTATGCGGCCTCGCCCAGGAGCCGCCGAGTCTCGTGCTCAAAGGAGGGCAACGGCAGGCGAAAGGCGAGAGCGAGGCCCAAGTGCCACACCGCGGTGGTGTACTCCCCCTCGCCGATGAGCGCGCGGCCGGCCAAGTAGTGCAAAAGCCCTTCGTCCGGGGCCCACGCCAAGGCTTCGAACAACCTCCGCGCAGGATGGTGCTCGGCCCCGACCAGGACCGAGAGGACCGCGAGCCACGCCTCGGGCACGAGGTCCATGGCCGCGATCCGCGCCGCAACAGCCCGGCCGCCTGGACCCCGCCCCGCAAGCGCCAGGGCTCGCTCGAGTGCGGCTCTCACCCAGGGACCGGGGGAGTCCCCGCGCCGCAAAGAAAGAAAGGCCCGCGCATCGGCCAGCGCCACCAGGTCCTGCCACGTGTGGGTCGCCTCGAGCGCTTCTATCGCGTGCACGAGGCCATCCTCGTCCCCGGACCGGGCTAGCGCCACGAGCACCTGCCTCGCAAGGGAGCGGTCCGTCGGGTTCAGGGCGAGCGCCTCAACATACTCCCTCGTTGCGGACTCGGCGTCCCCCGCGCTTTCGGCCCGGCCCGCCGCGGCCAGTCGCCGCGCGATGTCCGAGGGGCATCGCCGCCCGAGCACGCCAGGACCCTCGAAGCGCCCAGAGGCCCGTACCACCAGGTCCTGGTCCACGCTCAAACCCGCAACCTCCTCGAGATACGCCCGCCACAAGGCGACGATGTCCTCCATCTTCTCCCCAGCGGCCTCTTCCAGCCCGCGCCCGGCGGCCACCTCACGGATCACGTCCGGCCCGTACCAGTCGGCCACGAACTTCAAGAACGACCCCGCCACGGTGTAGGCCCGGCCCGCGTGGGCCATCAGGAAGGCGTCCGTCCGCCACAGGGCACTCGGGTCCGCAGGCAGACCCGCTCGGATCATGGCGAGGGACCACTCGTGGGGGTTTGGACCGTCCGATGCGAAGGCCGCAGCCACGGCCAGCCCCTCGACGACCGGCAGGTCGGGCACAAGTCCCCATCGCAGGGGCATGGCCAGGAGGTTATGCGCCAGACGCCCCGCCACCACGTGCGCGACCTCGTGCCCAAGCACCGGGTCGCCCGGCAAGAAAGCGACGATGTGGACCTCTTGGAGCCAGGGCTTGCTGACCTCCGTGTGGCGGGCCCCCATCAGGTAGGCCTTCTGATCCTCGTCCCGATAGACGTACAGGCGAATCGGGTCTCCGGGAGGCAGGCCGAAGAAGGCCGCCACTTGACGGTGCCGAAACCCGCAGTCCTCGAGGAGACGGCCTGCCTGTTGTGGGCTCATGGAGGGGTCATGGCGAACGATGCAGTACTCGTCCGAGACCTCGCCGGACAGGACCCGCTCCACCTCCTCGCGGGTGACGCGAAAGCCAAGGTCCCCCGCGCGTGCCCATAGGACCGAGGCCACGCCAGCGCAGGACCCGAGCAGGAGGCAAGGTCCCCACAAGCGTGACAGACCAGCGCGAACGGACCATGCGAGCGCGACCAACACGCCCAAGAGGCTCAAGCAAAACACCCGAAACGCGACGTAGGCCACGCCCACCTCGATTCGCTCGTCGTAAATCGCGCCCGGGTAGAACCCGAGGAACGGGTTGTAGAAGAAGACCGCCGGATGCCGGTACAGGTCGTACAGATTGAAGGCGAAGGTCAGGACATACAACAGCACGAACACGGCATGCGCGAGTCGTCGCCTTGCGAACAGGGTGGCCAGGGCCGCACCGGTGACACACCCAAACAGGGCCGACAAGGCCGGACCAGCCGCGTAGTACAGAAGCCCGTACCCGGTGTCGCAGGGTGGCACCCGCAGGCCGTTCATCAGGATCACGGCGAGCGGGAGTGCAGCGAGAAACCCGCACAACACAAGCGCCCGTCTCCATGCCACCGGCAGCGTCAGCCCGGATGCACGGGCAGCGGACACCGCGGTCACTGCCACTCCCCCGCAGGCCAACCCCAGGACCGGGGCCACGACGAGGCAGAAGTAGAACGACAGGACATCTGTACCCGGAGCCAGGGCGAGTACGCCCGTCCCGACGACCAGGATCGCAGCCCATGTCGTCACGCGCCGCCTTGTCGGGTCCAAGAAAGCGCCTCCGTTTTCGGGAGATGGGGACTTCGCCAAGTGGGCACCTGATTCAAGTGAAAAAATGGTCATTCGACATCGGGGGTCCCTAGGGGGGCCATGTCGGGAATATAGTGGGAAACGCAGCGGCATGCCGAGTCATCGCCTACACAGAGAGAGGCGGCAGGATGCCGCTTCTTCTGTGGAGACTCATCTTGTTTTAAGCGGGGGGGTACCCGGTGGGGTCAAGGCATCCAGAGGGCGTCGCTTCGAACATGGACCCGGTACCAGTCTGCGTTCGTGGCCCCAAGCGATGCGCTCCAGGGGCCGAAGTCCGGGTAGGCGTCCAGAATATTCTTCCCTTCGCGTGGCCAGGCCCACTCGCCGGGGATGTCAAGCGCCCACGGGAGGTTGCAGAAGGAGACGTACCACCGTCCGACCTCGCCCCGTGAGTCGTCGTCCTGGGTCAGGAACAGGCTTGTGTCGGCGAGCGCCGAGGGGGGATGGCGCGGCGGGTGGATCTCGCGGCCCCTCGCATTCGTGAAGAAGACGTAGGGCGCCCATGGCGGCAGGCCCACGGTCTGTTGAGCGAGGGGGGTCTTGAACCGGATGACCAAATCGAAGGTCGGACCAGCCCCGGAGTCGCACCCGGCCTCGGTGTTGAAGAAGCGGCAAGCCGCGTACGGGAGGAGCGCCGCGAGGTCGCTGGCCAGGATGTAGGTCGCGCTCGGCTGCTTCTTCTCGGAGGCGATTGCCGTCGCGCTGCCGCCGTTCACCGATAGTGTCGCCTGCTGCACTGCGGAGGGCGCCACGCCCGGCAGGGACCATGCCAACCCCAGACGTTCCGAGGTCCCGTACGCGGCCACTTCGAAGCGGGCTGTCACCTCGACCACGTTTCCGCTCGCGTTCAGGATGCGGGAGTACGAGTGCCGCAAGACCGCGTCGTTGTAATCGTAGTCGCCGTGCGCGGGCCACGAGTCCTCGAAGGCAAGCGTCGCCTTTGGATGCTTGATCTCCCACGCCCTGGTCGGGTCGCTCGGGAAGTCATCGTTGTCGTCCAGGACGCCGTCGCCATCCGAGTCCTTGGGCTTGGGCACCGGGGCGAGGTCCTCGACCGTGATCGCGTCCGCAGGCACCGCGCGCACGGTGAACACGATGTCGTTGAAGTCGTGGTCGCAGCCTGGGTCGTCGCGCTTGATGTCCTCCATGCCCAAGACCACCTGCTGCGTCTCGGCGTCGTACAAGAGGACGGTGTGGGCCTTCAGGGTCGCGTCGCCCGCCTCGGGGTTCAGGTGCTTGACCGTGTAAAAGACCCAGTCCCCACCGGCTGGTCCCCCGGTGGGCCTCGTCACCACGCCTGTCTTGGAGTCGAAGCCGTTCGCAACGACGACGAAGCCAACGTTCGTGCCCGCCTCGAAGCGCCCCAGAAAGATGGTGTCCCCGGACTTGAGTCCTCTGGTACTGCCGCCGCTGTTGTAATACGAGGAGTTTGGGAAGACGATGGTCTCGGCCACGTGGTACTTGGTCTGCGGGATCTGCCCGTCCGGGAAGGTGAAGAACCCGAACGAGTTCTTGTACCCAGCCCCCTCGTGCAGGAAGGTGACGTAGAGGTCCGCGGCCTTGTTCAAGTGCACGTTGGCCCCAAAGTCATCCGTGATGAGGTGCGGATTGGTCTTGCGGATATCGCGCCGCTCTGGCAGGGCTGCGGCGATCCGATTCAGGAATGCCTGCGAGGGGGCCTTGCGTTCGTAGAAGGTCTTCGGGATCCCCCCACCGTCGTAGTTTGCGGAGTAGGGCTCCTTCAGAAAGCGCCAGATGACCGCGGTACCGGCCTCGTTCAAGGTGAAGCCGAGTCCCGCCGCGGCCACCGCCAAAACACCAAGTCTTTCCAAGAGGTTGGTCTTCATGGCTGCTCCCCTCCCAGGGCGATTACGGCCCGATTGTTTACGACCGGGACCACGGCCACGTTTGGCCCTCCCATGAACGCGCCGACCACCTGCACCGCTCCTTGATCTGCGGGGAGCAGAACGCTCATGACGGCGCGCCCATCCTCCCCGGTCACGCCCGCACCAAGCCTCGTCTGGAACCCCGGCATGTCCGAGACCGCGTCCGTCACCCACACGGGGATCCCCGGCCTTGGCTGGCCATCGAGGTCGCGGACCAGGACCTCGACCTCGACCTCGCGGACCATCGCGAAATCGAAGTCCCCGGGAACCCACACCGATGCAAGGCACCCCTCCGGGGGCTCGTCGGCGGGCGGCTCCCCGCTGGGCCCGAGGCCGCCAGATTCCCCGGCCCCGCAACCAACGAGCACCGCGGCACCTGCCATCCAAAGGAACTTCCGCGTCATCTCGCACCTCCCCGGCGGTCTCGTGCCAAATCATGACGGGCCCGCCGTCTGCAAGGATCGGTCTGCGCGAAGGGCATCGGCGCGAGGGGCGCGGGACTTTAGGTCTTCGTTGCAACCTAGCGGATGAAAAGAGTTTTCTGATAGCCGCTTCTGCGTTTTTTTCCGCGGCGGCCCCCGGCCTAAAGAAGGAAGAGCCCCCGGCCGAACTCCCCTTCGGAGCGCACTGCCCTCTCGCGGGCGGGAGGTCTGACATGAGGCGCAACGGGATGAGAGTTTTGGGTCTGTCAGTCCTCGTGATGGGGATAGCCGGATGCTTTTTCGGCGGGTCCTCGGGGCAAGGTGGTGACACGCCTCCCCCGTCGGGCCAGCAATCTGCGGCGGTCGCGTGCAGCCCATTTGGCAGCCAGGTCCTTCTGCTGGTCGAGACCTCGGAGAGGATGCTGGAGGCCTCGGGGTTCACACAGGGGAGCAAGCCGGTCTCGCGCTTCGAGACCGTCAAGGACACACTGAAGCGGTCCCTTCCCCATCTGAAGAAGGAGATTGACTTCGGCCTCTTGACCTTTCCTTACGACGGCAACACGGACAAGAACGGCAAGCCGCGCGTGTGCCCGACCTCGTGCGCGGTGGGGCCGGTCCAGGTCGCCCCAGGGTCCCCTTACGGTTGGCTCGCGTCCACGCTCGAGCACGTGGCGCTCGGCGGGAACGCCGCCGTGGCGGGGGCGCTGGCCTCGGCCCGGGCGTGGTTCCAGGCGAACCCCTCCGGCGGCAAGGACCGGGCCGTGGTCCTGTTCGTGGCGGGCGAGGACCAGTGCGGCGGGGACGTGATGGCCGAGATCGAGGCGCTCAAGGCCATGGGCATCCCGACCATGGTCTTTGGGCCCGAGGACGTACCCGCGTTCCTCGGGGTCGTCAAGGAATGGGCCAGGACCGGAGGGCGGCCAAACCCGCTACACCCAAGTGGGCTTTATCCTCTTGGATACGGGCAGGGGCCGACCCTCCAGGACACCATCGCGGCCATGGGGATCCCGGAGATCTGCGACGGGCTCGACAACGACTGTGATGGCGACACGGACGAGGACGTAGTCGAGGTGTGCGAGAGCGCGTGCGGCAGGGGCCACCGCGTGTGCCAGGTCGTCTCGCGGCAGGTCCAGACCGGGGTTCGTTGCGTAAGCAAGCCGGTGCACGGACATGGCAAGGACGACATCACGGGCGAGTTCCCGGATTTCCACCTCGATGAGATCTCGATGTGCTTCCCCATCACCGAGACGGTCCTAGAGCCAGGATGGTCCGAGTGCATCGTGGACCAGCCAAACCCCGAGTTGTGCGACGGCCTCGACAATGACTGCGACGGCGGGGTGGACGAGGACTTCGATGTGGGTGCGCCGTGCTCGGCCGGGGGCGGGGCGTGCGCTGCGGTCGGGCGGTTCGTGTGCGCCGCGAACGGGCTCGGGGTCGTGTGCGATGCGAAGGCGCGCACCCCGGAGCCCGAGGCATGCGACGGGGTGGACAACGACTGCGATGGGGTGGTGGACCATGTGACCGAGGCGTGCGAGACCTCGTGCGGAAGCGGCATCCGCGTGTGCCAGTTGGGCCAGTGGGGCGCTTGCCAGGTGACCAAGCCTGTGCCCGAGTTGTGCAACGGCAAGGACGACAACTGCAACGGTCTGGTGGACGAAGGCTACGATGCGGGCGCCGCCTGCGTGGTGGGACAGGGCCAGTGCCAGGCCCAGGGCGTCAAGGTCTGCTCGCAGGACGGTCTCGAGACCGTGTGCGAGGTTACGGGCCAGGGACCCGGCGCCGTCGAGGTCTGCGACGGCACGGACAATGACTGCGACGGCCTCGTGGACGAGGGGTCCGCGCTGTGCCCGCCCGGCCAGGTCTGCTTCAAGGGCCAGTGCGTTTACGACTGAGCCCCCTGCCGCTCCCCTCTTTCCTGCTATAATCCCGCCCCGCGGTCGAGACGACCGGCTGGGACCCCGGCGAGGCAGGCATGAAAGGCGAGACGCGGGCCTACGACTTCACGAGCATCGAGCGCAAGTGGCAAGAGTACTGGGAGCGCGAGAAGACGTTCCGGGCGCGGGACGACTCGGACCGGCCAAAATACTACGTGCTCGACATGTTCCCCTACCCTTCGGGTGACGGGCTGCACGTCGGGCACCCGGAGGGGTACACGGCCACGGACATCGTGGCGCGCTACAAGTGGATGAACGGGTACGAGGTCCTTCACCCGATGGGGTGGGACGCCTTTGGCCTGCCCGCGGAGCAGCACGCGCTCAAGACCGGGACCCACCCCGAGGTCACGACGCGCAAGAACATCGAGCGGTTCCGCAAGCAGATCAAGTCCCTGGGGCTCGCCTACGACTGGGACCGTGAGGTGGCGACCACGGACCCCGAGTATTACCGGTGGACCCAGTGGATCTTCCTTCAGATGTTCAAGCGGGGGCTCGCGTACCAGGCCGAGGTCGAGGTCAACTACTGCCCGGCGCTCGGGTGCGTGCTCGCGGACGAGGAGGTGGTGGACGGACGCTCGGAGCGCGGGGGATTCCCGGTGGAGCGCCGGCCCATGCGCCAGTGGATGCTCCGGATTACGGCGTACGCAGACCGGTTGCTGAAGGACCTTGACCTTTTGGACTGGCCCGAGCACATCAAGGAGATGCAGCGCAACTGGATCGGCCGGTCGGAAGGGGCGGACGTGGACTTCGCGGTGGAGGGGGTGCAAAAGCCCCTGCGCGTGTATACGACGAGGCCGGACACGCTGTACGGGGCCACGTTCATGGTCCTGGCGCCGGAGCACGAGGCGGTGCGGCTTGTGACCACCCCGGATCGGCGCGCCGAGGTCGAGGCGTACGTGGAGGAGGCCCGGCGACGCACAGACGCCGAGCGCAGCGATGCGGAGCGCGAGAAGACAGGGGTCTTCACGGGGGGCTACGCCATCAACCCGGTCAACGGGCGGCGCATCCCCATCTGGGTCGCGGACTACGTGCTGATCACGTACGGGACGGGCGCGATCATGGCGGTCCCAGCCCACGACCAGCGCGACTTCGAGTTCGCGCGGCGCTTCGGGCTGCCCATCGTCGAGGTCGTGTCCCCCGATGGCAGGCCCCGCGGGGCGCTCGAGGCCGCGGACCCGAACGACGGGATTGCAGTGAATTCCGGACCTTACGACGGATTGCCGACTGCAGAGGTCAAGCGGGCCATCGTGCGTGACCTCGAGGCCCGAGGGCTCGCGCGGGCCACGGTGCGCTACAGGTTGAGGGATTGGGTGTTTTCGCGCCAGCGGTTCTGGGGCGAGCCGTTCCCGCTGATCCACAAGCCGGACGGGACGGTCGTGCCCGTGCCGGAGGAGGAACTACCAGTCCGTCTGCCCGAGGTTGAATCCTACGCGCCGACCGGGACCGGCGAATCGCCGCTCGCGGCGATCACGGACTGGGTCGTGGTCCGCGACCCCAAGACGGGCGAGGTCATCGGACGGCGCGAGACGCACACCATGCCCCAGTGGGCCGGCTCGTGCTGGTACTACCTGCGCTACCTTGACCCCCACAACGACCGGGCGCCCGTAGACCCCGAGAAGGAGAGGCGCTGGATGCCGGTGGACCTGTACGTGGGCGGGGCGGAGCACGCGGTTTTGCACCTGCTGTACGCGCGTTTCTGGCACAAGTTCCTGTATGACATCGGGGTGGTCTCGACGCCGGAGCCCTTCATGAAACTGGTCAACCAGGGGCTCATCCTGGGCGAGGACGGCCAGAAGATGTCAAAGTCGCGCGGCAACGTGATCAACCCCGACCAGGTCGTGGCGGAGCACGGCGCGGATGCGATGCGCGTGTACGAGATGTTCATGGGGCCGCTCGAGGTGGTCAAGCCGTGGAGCACCCGCGGGATCATCGGGGTGCGACGCTTTCTGGACCGCGTGTGGAGACTTGCGACCCAGGGGCCGGTGTCGGAGGAGCCTGCGCCGGACGAGTTGCGGCGGGTCCTGCACAAGACCATCAAGAAGGTGACGGAGGACATTGAGCGGATGCGGTTCAACACCGCGATCTCGCAGATGATGACGCTCGTGAACGAGGCCTACCGGGTCGAAACGCGACACCGAGAGGTCCTGGAGGCCCTCACCCTCTTGCTCGCGCCCTTCGCGCCGCACCTGGCAGAGGAGCTGTGGGAGAGACTCGGTCACAGGCCGTCGGTTTGCCGGGCGGCCTGGCCCAAGTGGGACCCGGACTTGGTCGCCGAGGAGGAAGTGACCATCGTCCTCCAGGTCAACGGCAAGGTGCGCGGGACTTTGGTGGTCCCTGTCGACACGCCCGAGGAGGAGTTGAAGGCCCAGGCCTTGGCGCATCAGAATGTGCGCCGCTTCATCGAGGGGCGGGTGGTCCGCAAGGTGGTCGTCATCCGCAACCGGCTCGTCAACCTGGTCGTGTGAAGGCCAACAAGGGAGGGGCAGATGCTCGTGGACCTACATGTGGTGGCGCCGCCCGCAGGGGTGGGCCAGGAATGGGCGAACCTGATCCGGGCGTGCAAGGGGGTCGGGCTCGATGGGGTGTGCCTGGTGGCCGAGGGTTCCCTGCCAGCGCTGGAGGACGCGAAGGCCATTGCGCGGGACATCGCGCTGTTCGTGGGTGCGCTCTTCCCGGTCGGGCGGGGGCGGCTGATCCTGGTCCCGGCCAGGCTTGAAGGGTTTTCTGAAACGCTGCGTGGGAGGTCCGTGACGACCTACGAGGAGGCTTTAGCCCTGGCAGAGGATACGGACGCGGCGGTCATCGCGGTGCATCCGTATGACCGGAGTGCGGGAACCTCGTTTTCCGACACGATCTTCCAGTTGGAGGGGCTGGATGCGGTCGAGGTCGCAAACGCCACGCGCTCGGAGGTGGCGAATAGGCTCGCGCTCGAGGCCGCGCTGCGCCTGCACCTCGCGCCGGTTGGTGGGACGGGGCCGGCGACATCACCGGGGACTGTCGGGCGCGCAGCCACGGCGTTTGCGAGGCCGGTCGTGGACCAGGCCGCGCTCGTCGAGGCCATCCGGTCCGGTGAGGTCTTTCCGGTGGAGATGTCGAGGCGGGGAGGGGGGGGCCGGCCCGCCGAGAGGCCGCGGAGGCCTGGCCACAGCAGGCCGTCCGACTCGGGCGAGGGCGGAACATGACCCTATCCATTGTCGTGCCTGTGTACAACGAGCGGCGGACTCTGCTCGCGATCCTGAAGCGCGTGCTGGCCGTGGACCTCGGGGATATCCGACGCGAGGTCATCGTGGTGGACGACGCCTCGCGCGACGGGACCACGGACGTGGTCCGACGCATCGAGCGAGAGGGGACGGCGCTGTTCGCCGCGATGGGTCTGCCCGAGGAGCGTCTGGCCGGGGTCACCCTGCGCTGTCTGTATCACGAGCGCAACCGGGGAAAGGGCGCGGCGGTACGCACGGGCTTTGAGGCCGTGACCGGCGACATCGTTCTGGTGCAAGATGCGGATCTCGAGTACGACCCGGAGGAGTATCCCCGCCTGATCGCGCCGATCCTCCAGGGCAAGGCGGACGTGGTCTATGGCTCGCGCTTTGCGGGCGACGAGCGGCGGGTGCTTCTGTTCTGGCATTCGCTCGGGAACCAGGTCCTCACCTTCTTGTCCAACATGTTCACCAACCTGAACCTGACGGACATGGAGACCTGCTACAAGGTCTTCCGGGCCGAGGTCCTGCGCGATCTGAATCTGAAATCCGAGCGTTTCGGGATCGAGCCCGAGATCACGGCCAAGGTCGCGAAGATGCGCTACCGGGTGTACGAGGTCCCGATCTCGTATCACGGACGCTCTTACGCCGAGGGCAAGAAGATCGGGGTGCGCGACGGTGTCGAGGCCCTGTACTGCATCATCAAGTACTCGCTTTTGGATAGCGATTATGTGAAGGACGGGGTCGTCGAGGAGACCCTTTCCAAGATGCAGGCGCTCGAGCGCTTCAATCGCCACCTGGCAGACACGATTGCGCCATACCTGGGGCGGCGCATCCTCGAGGTCGGGGCCGGAACCGGGAACATCACGCGATACTTGCTCGCGCATGGAGATGTCACGGCCTCGGACGTGAACGAGGGGCTCTTGAAACGGCTGCAAGAGCAGTTCGCGGGGTGGGAGGGGTTCGACACGGTCCTGTGGGACATTACGCGGCCCCCTCCGAAACGGCTGCTCGCGGGTGGCTACGACACCATCGTGAGCCTGAACGTGCTCGAGCACGTCGAGGAGCACGAGGCCGCCTTGAGGCACCACCGGGAGATATTGAGCGGGACGCACGGCAGGCTCGTGCTCCTGGTCCCGGCCCATCCGGGGCTGTACGGTCCCCTGGACGAGGCGCTCGGACATCACCGCCGCTACGGGGCACGAGAGTTGAGGGCGCTACTTCAGGACGCGGGGTTCGAGGTCGAGCGCATGGTACCCTTCAACTTGCTGGGCCTATTCGGGTGGTTCTTGAACAGCCGAGTCCTGAAGCGGCGCAGGTTGCCCACGGCGCAACTTGGGTTGTACAAGGTCCTCTCGATTCCGGTACTGGCCCTGGAGCGGCGCATCCCATTGCCGGACGGCCTGTCCTTGCTGGCAGTTGCCAGTGCGCGGGGATGAGGAGGGTGCAATGGAGGAGGTCCTGATCCGAGTGCGGATGAGCCAGCACGACGCCCATTACGGGGGCGACCTCGTGGACGGGGCGCGGATGCTTGGGTTGTTCGGGGACGTAGCGACGGAACTGCTCATCCGCCACGATGGAGATGAGGGGCTGTTTCGAGCCTATGACGCGGTCGAGTTCCTGGCGCCCGTGTTTGCGGGGGACTACATTGAGGCCCGGGGGCGCATCGTGGCTGTGGGCCGGACGTCGCGGCGCATGGAGTTCACCGCGCACAAGGTCATCGCTGCGTCGCGAGACCCGAGTGACCCCTCGCGGGCGGATGTCCTCGAACCGCCCGTGCTCGTGTGCAAGGCGTCCGGGACCTGCGTGGTCCCGCTGGACAAGCAGAGGAAGAAGTCATGAGCGAGCCCCTCATCATCACCGCCGCGATCTGCGGGGCCGAGGTGACCAAGGAGCAGAATCCTGCGGTCCCCTACACGACCGAGGAACTGGCCCAGGAGGCCCAGCGTTGCTTCGAGGAGGGGGCCAGGGTCGTGCACCTTCACGTGCGCCATCCGGACGGCAGGCCCACTCAGGACCGCGAGGTCTTCCGCGCCGCCATCGAGGCGATCCGCGCGCGGGTGCCGGACCTGATCATCCAGGTCTCGACTGGCGGGGCCGTGGGGATGAGCGTGGAGGAGCGGACGCAGCCCCTGGACCTCGACCCGGAGTTCTGTACCCTGACCACCGGCTCCGTGAACTTCGGGGACGACGTGTTTTTGAACACCTTTCCGATGATCGAGGCCATCGCGCGCAAGGCCAGGGCGCACGGGGTGCGCATGGAGGTCGAGGTCTTCGATGCAGGGTTCGTGGACAATGCGTTGTTGCTCGTGCGCCGGGGGGTCCTGGAGCCACCTCTCCACTTCGATTTTGTATTGGGCGTGCCTGGGGGGATGATTGGGACAACCGACCGCCTGGAGTTTCTGTTGAGCACGATCCCGGAAGGGTCCACGTGGATGGTCGCGGGCGTAGGCCGTTTCGAGCTGCCCTTGGCGCGCGAGGCCATCGCCCGTGGGGGCCACGTGCGCGTGGGGCTCGAGGACAACCTATACATTCGCAAGGGGGTTCTGGCCCGTGGCTCGTGGGAACTCGTGCGCGAGGTCGTGGGCTATGCCCGCGAGGCGGGACGCCCCCTCGCAACTCCCGAGGAGGCGCGACGCATCCTCAAGATTCCGGCGAAGGGTCGCGGCGAGTCGCTTCAGAGTTGAAGGACCCGCCCCGGCATGGTCAGACCAGCCGCGCTCAAGCGACGTCTGCAGGCCAGGTCAATGTAAACGCCGTCGCTCGCGAGCCAGTGGAAGGAAGACGCCGCCTTGGAGCAGGCTCCAGAGCTTTCCGCGAGCCAGCCCTTGAGCCATAGCGGCGCCACTTGCCTTTTCTTGAGGACCGACGCTGACGTTCAAGTCCCCCAACGATACCTCCGCTCGGCCAATCGGACCGAAATTCGCCAGGCGAATCTTCATGATGCAAACCTCATCAAGACGCGAGCAAGAACTGGGTGCACAAAGCCGCGCCCGGCGGCGAGTATCCCGTGCGCACGAGCGCAAATCAAGCGCACGGAAATCGTCTCATCCCGCAGCGATGGCGTCGATCTCGACGAGCGCCCCTTTCGGCAAGGCCGCGACCTGGACCGTGGCGCGCGCGGGGCGGTGGTTGCCAAAGTACTCGGCATAGACCTCGTTGACAGCCGCGTAGTCGCTCAGGTCAGCGAGGTAGATGGTCGTCTTCACCACGTTCCAGCGCGCGAGCCCGGCTGCCAGGAGCACGGCGTCCAGGTTCTTGAGCACCTGCCGGGCCTGCTCGGCCGCGTCTGCCCCGACCATGGCCCCGGAGCGCGGGTCAATGGGGATCTGGCCCGACAGAAAGAGAAGCCTGGCGGGGCGGCACTCGATGGCCTGGGAGTATGGGCCGATGGCCTCGGGGGCCTCGCGGGTCGAAATGACTTCCAGGTCTGGCATGGGGTCCTCCTCATGGCGTGCGTCTGTGTGCTGCAAGGTCACGGCTCGCTCGTCCCCTCCCGCCCGTAGTCGTCCTCATGGCGGACCACGTCATCGAGTTCCGGGGTCGAGACCTCGATGAGGTCGCAGTCCTGGTCGTCCGGGGCGATAAAACGATGGAGGGTACCGGGTGGTACCCGCACAGACTGTCCCGCGGGGACAAAAAGGCGCTCGATTGCGCCTGCGGGACCAATTTCGAGGATCAGGGTCCCATTGAGGACGTAAATCGTCTCGTCCTTGACGCGGTGGTGCTGGCGCGACAGGCGGTGGCCACGTTCAAGGTGCAGGAGCTTGCCCACGTAGCGGTCAGTGTGGGCGAAGATGCGCTCAAAGCCCCAGGGCTTTGGGACGTGGCGCGGGGTCATCGAGTCGGTCATCGCGCCTCCATGGCCATCACAATGGCCTGGTCCCCGGTCCGCTCGTTCAGGCGGCGGGCGAAGTCGCGGGCCTGGGGTACGGAGGGAAAACGTCCCACGCGCACGCGGTACCAGGTCTGCCCCGCATCGTCCTCGTGGCGCACGACCTCAACCGTGTAGCCCTCGGACCGTAGGGAGGCGGCGAACTCGCGGGCCAGGGCCTCGTCGCGGTACGAGCGGACCTGGACCGTGAACCAGCCGGACGGCAGCGGGGCCGCGGGGGCGAGGGTCACAGGCCCGGATGTTGCGGAGGGCTTGTTCAGCGGGGTCGGCGAGGCGACGGCCACCGCGGGGAGGCTGCGAAGCGCGTGGAGGACCAGGCGAGGAGGGAGGGAAGTCGTGAGCGTGGCCAGACGCACCACGAGCGCGTGTGCACGACGAAAGCGGTCTTGCGTGCTGCGGACGGCCTCGCGCGCCCATTGCGCGGGCGATTCCAGGGTCGGCTCGGCACACCCCAGAGCGGCGCACGAGTATCCCGCGCAGGGGTCGGAGACGGCAAGGACCGGCCAGGCCGAGTCGTCCGCCATGGGCCGAGCCTGCGGGGGGAGGGGCACGTCGTCGGGCCCACGACGGGTCCACGCGGTCAAAGGTTCCAGCGAGGGGCCGCGGGCCTCGACTGGACGCGGCAGGACCTGATGCCTGCGCACCGAAGAACGCTGCGGGGCGGGGATTGGCGCGGCCTGGGTGGCAAGGGGGGCACCTGGTTGCTTTGGGCCCGACGGAGCGCGCTCCGCAGGCTCGCATGAGCGGCCCACGAGCACCCCTATCGCGAAGGCGGCGCACAGCAGGGCGACCCCCCCGAGGCTGGCGAGTACCGCATGGCGCGGTTCGATTCGGATCGTCACCTTCTCGCGGATACGGTCCAAATCTCGCAGACTCACCCGCTCCCCATCCGCTGGCTGGCCATCATTCCGCATCATCGTCGCCTCCCGCGAAGTGCATCTCCTCCGGGGCGTGCACGCCGAGCAACCCGAGGCCACGCGCCAGGACGGCCTTGACGCAGAAGACCAAGAAAAGGCGGGCGTTTGTCTTGGCCCGGTCCGGCGAGACGACCTTCTCGGAATGTTTGTATTTGGTATAGTACGAATGAAATCCTTTGACCAGGTCCATCAGGTAGAACGCGACGTGGTGGGGCTCGCGCCGGCGGGCCGCAGAGGCTACGACCCCTGGGAAGCGGCAAAGGTCGCGGACCATCGCCTGCTCTTCCGGCAGGCGAAGTGCGTCTTGAAGGTCTCGAGACCACGGTGGTGGCGAAATCCCCAAGGATGCGGCGCGGCGCAAAATGGATGCGACCCGTGCGTGCCCATACTGGACGTAGAAGACCGGGTTTTCGAGGGTCTGTGCCTTGGCGAGGTCCAAGTCAAACTCCATCTGGGCGTCGGCCTTGCGCAACAAAAACAAGAAGCGCACCGCGTCCGGGCCGACCTCGTCCACCACATCTCGCAGCGTGACGAACTCGCCCGAGCGTTTGCCCATCGGGATCACGACCCCACCGCGCGTGAGCGTCACCATCTGGACGAGCAGGACCTCGAGTAGGCATTCGTCGAGCCCCAAGGCCTGGAGGGCCGCCTTCACCCTCGGGACGTAGCCGTGGTGGTCCGCGCCCCAGATGTTGATGAGGCGGGAGTAGCCGCGCTGGGCCTTCTCTCGATGATAGGCGATGTCCGAGGCGAAGTAGGTCGGAACGCCGTTGGCCCGCACCACGACGCGGTCTTCGTCGTTCCCCTCCATCCGAAAGAGGATGGCGCCACTCTCGTCCCGATAGGCGTGGCCGCGCTCCAGAAGGTCCTGCACGCACGAGGCCACCAGGTGACGGTCGTAGAGCGAGCGCTCCGAGAACCAGCGGTCAAAGGGCACCCCCAGGGCGTCGAGGTCCGCGCGGATGCGACCGAGGAGCCTGTTGGCCGCGTCGAGGGCGAGGGGATGGCGGTCGGCAGGCCCTGCCGCGTCGTAGTCCTGCTCGAACAGGGCTCGGGTAGGGCCCCTGGCCAGGTCCGCCGCGACTTCCCGCACGTACTCACCCCGATACCCGTTGTCCGGAAAGTCCGCTGGCAGGCCCAGGACCTCGCGTCCGCGTGCCCACACCGACCGCCCGAGCGTCGCGATCTGGTTGCCCACGTCGTTGACGTAGTACTCGGTCTCGACCGCGTACCCAGCAGCCCGCATCACCCGAGCCAGCGCATCCCCGAGCACGGCCCCGCGTCCGTGGCCCACGTGCAGCGGGCCAGTTGGGTTGGCCGAGACGAACTCGAGCAGGACCCGCTCGCCGGCGCCGGCAGCCGACTCCCCGTAACGCTCCGGCTCTTCGCGGATCGCCTTGAGCGCCTGAAACCACGCCTCGGGTCGCACCCGGAAGTTCACGTACCCTGGCGGAGCAAATTCCACCGCCGAGACCTCGTCGCCCGGGACCGCCATCGCCGCGATGAGTGCGCGCGCACACTCGGCGGGCGGGCGCCTCGTGGCCCGGGCCATCTGAAGGGGCAACGCGCACCCAAAGTCGCCAAACTCCTCGCGCCTCGGACGCTCGACGACCACCTCCGCCTCGAAGTGGGCAGGGAGGGTCCCATCTTGCTTCAACCGCTCGACCGCTTCCCGAATCCAGCCCGCAACCTTCGCTTCCACGGTGTCGCACCCCAAAGCACCGACCCCCTTTGTACCCTGTCCCACGCCGGACTGCCAACTTCGTGTTGCTAAGGCGAGCAAGCCGCGTTGTGGGGCGACGTGGCCCGACCCTTGTGTTCAAGGCCGCGGTCCCAGGGTCACGAGAAAGAACGTGGCATGGCGTTTACGAGATCAATCCTTCCGCTGCTGGCGAGTTTCCTTGGCAAAGAGCCACCGGTCCAACTTGACCGCTGCCCGCCAAGCCAGTTGAAGCATTCCGCCGAGAAAGCCGATGGTGACGATTACAACGACAATCGCGACCAAAACTGCGATTCCGCTGCTCATGCCCGAGTCCTTACAACCGCCTGGAGAGCTGTCAACTGAGCACACCGCGATGTGGGCAAGTGCAGGCGGCTTGACGAGCGAAGCGAGCCTTGGAGTGCGCCGGCTTGACGGCGCCTTGTTTGGGGAAGGCGGTGTCAAGCCACCGCACTCCAGCGGCGCCTGCCGGCGCCAAACAGCCGCGAAACGGGTTCCCCGAAGTCTCCAATCCAACCATGCCCAGCAATCCCGCGTCGCAACAGCCAATTACCGCCATATTTATTCTTACAGAAAGCGTTGAAGTGAAAATCGCTTTTCCGACGGTCTTGCCGCTCCTTGGACCGCTTCAGACCGTTTCTTCCTGGGGTAAAAAAGTTCCAACCCCCGTCGCTCCCGAGGCGCCAGACCGGATTTCCTAACAACGCGGTTTGCTCGCCGAGCCTAGCAAGCGGCGTGGTTAAAAGCAGCGGCCCGCCGCCTTGTGTTCAGGGCCACGGTCAGAGGGTAACGAGAAAGTTCGATGCGGCCGCGGTCCGGAGATTGCGGAACATCCCGCGATTCAGCAAACGGGCCAGGTATTCGGCCTCGCTTCAATGGGGCCGCGGTCTGAAGACCGCGGAAATGTACAAGGAGGTGCCAGATGAAACGTAGCGCTGGCTGGCTTCAATGGGGCCGCGGTCTGAAGACCGCGGAAAACTGCGACATCAGAGGTCTTTGGCAGAGCACCCTCGCGGCTTCAATGGGGCCGCGGTCTGAAGACCGCGGAAATGGCGTGCCCCGATGGTCGGTCGCAATCGCAGGACCGGGCTTCAATGGGGCCGCGGTCTGAAGACCGCGGAAATGGGTTACACCGACGGCATTCGCACCACGTGGGCCGTGCTTCAATGGGGCCGCGGTCTGAAGACCGCGGAAATCGGCGATGCTGTTCCAGAGTGAGACAATCTCTTGGTAGGGCTTCAATGGGGCCGCGGTCTGAAGACCGCGGAAATCCGATGCCTGCACTGCCTGTGGGCCTACGCGGCGGAGCTTCAATGGGGCCGCGGTCTGAAGACCGCGGAAATTCCCCGGACAGACCGATGATCTCTCGCAGCGTAGCCCGCTTCAATGGGGCCGCGGTCTGAAGACCGCGGAAATCGTCCCGCGACTCCACATCACCAACGATGTCGCCCGCTTCAATGGGGCCGCGGTCTGAAGACCGCGGAAATTGGCCGCCACGACCTCCACATAGACGCCGCATGGACGCGCTTCAATGGGGCCGCGGTCTGAAGACCGCGGAAATATTGCTCGGGCGAGCGTTGGGCTGGTGGTAATGCGCGAGCTTCAATGGGGCCGCGGTCTGAAGACCGCGGAAATAACCTCACGCCGTGCGAGACGCATGACGCACCGCGCGCTTCAATGGGGCCGCGGTCTGAAGACCGCGGAAATCGCCACCGACCGAGTCCGAGGCTCCCCCGTCCCAGGAAGCTTCAATGGGGCCGCGGTCTGAAGACCGCGGAAATGGCCTCGAGCGTTGCCCGGACCTCATCGGGCAACCCGCTTCAATGGGGCCGCGGTCTGAAGACCGCGGAAATTACGTGGCCGGGTCAACACTGGTCACGCCCGATTGGCTTCAATGGGGCCGCGGTCTGAAGACCGCGGAAATCTGCTCGGGGACGAAATCTTTTCGATACAACAGTTGCGGGCTTCAATGGGGCCGCGGTCTGAAGACCGCGGAAATACCCCTGATACAACTAGCGACCGTTCAAAGCCTTCCGTGCTTCAATGGGGCCGCGGTCTGAAGACCGCGGAAATCGCGGAACAGTTCCTGGTCATCCGACCAGGAATGTGCTTCAATGGGGCCGCGGTCTGAAGACCGCGGAAATACTGGTCCTATTGGCAACCCCCGACAGCAGCAACCGCTTCAATGGGGCCGCGGTCTGAAGACCGCGGAAATGTCGTACCTCACGAACACCTTCTCCCCCTCCATCACGCTTCAATGGGGCCGCGGTCTGAAGACCGCGGAAATTCTGGCCGCGATACGTGCAACCCTCGCCACAAGACGAGGCTTCAATGGGGCCGCGGTCTGAAGACCGCGGAAATGTAATGGCCACTGGAGGTGCCCCATGGGAATCCGCATTGCTTCAATGGGGCCGCGGTCTGAAGACCGCGGAAATTAGACGGGAGACGGTCCTCGCCAAAGAGCAGGTCGGTGCTTCAATGGGGCCGCGGTCTGAAGACCGCGGAAATCATGAGGACGTCCCATGTGCGGTTTTCGCCGACTCCGCTTCAATGGGGCCGCGGTCTGAAGACCGCGGAAATTTCGCGTCGTCATCGAGCAGGAGCCCGGGGCTGCTGGGCTTCAATGGGGCCGCGGTCTGAAGACCGCGGAAATCAGGTCCCAATAAGTCTCATCCCGCACCTTTCGTGCTCGCTTCAATGGGGCCGCGGTCTGAAGACCGCGGAAATCAACGACGCCGCGCGTCGGCGCGTCGCGCGGTCCCCGCTTCAATGGGGCCGCGGTCTGAAGACCGCGGAAATGTCGGTGTAACGACACGGGAAATCCGAAGCGGTGCGTGCTTCAATGGGGCCGCGGTCTGAAGACCGCGGAAATGGCCATTGTTTACCGGGACAGGCTCCTTACGACGGCCGCTTCAATGGGGCCGCGGTCTGAAGACCGCGGAAATCTTGAGGCCACCTTGGCTACCGCGACGCTACAGGCGCTTCAATGGGGCCGCGGTCTGAAGACCGCGGAAATCAGACGATACCGTGTGACGACGTGTTTGTCCTCCATTCCGGCTTCAATGGGGCCGCGGTCTGAAGACCGCGGAAATCCGGGCCGAGCAGGAAGTCAAGCGCCTCGAGGCGCGCATGCTTCAATGGGGCCGCGGTCTGAAGACCGCGGAAATCTGGCGCGCCTCCCTGGAGTGGGTCATGAAACCAACGCTTCAATGGGGCCGCGGTCTGAAGACCGCGGAAATCTGGCGCGCCTCCCTGGAGTGGGTCATGAAACCAACGCTTCAATGGGGCCGCGGTCTGAAGACCGCGGAAATGCAGCGCGTCCGACAAGGGACGCGCCCCATTGCTTGTGCTTCAATGGGGCCGCGGTCTGAAGACCGCGGAAATTCCACGACGCAATTTGCATGAGATGCCGGGCGATTGCAAGCCGGTTTTCGAGGGGTGCGTCTGGCCTGCCTGGCAAGCGAGGTGGCGGTCATGCGAGATCGAACGGCAACCGACGAATATCACGCGAGTTCGAGCGGATGCAGGGCTGCGCGCGGCACTGAACCGCTCGCAGCCCTCGATGGACGGTGTCTCCCCCTCGTAGCCACGGACGACCGGCCGGCCTCGGCAAGAACCTCCTGCCCGAGAGGGTCTCAGACAACCACCGGCTTCCGCTCGCGTGGGCGATAGGGGAGACCCAGGGCCTCGATGCAGTCCTTGCCCCGACCGTCCGAGGGACCGAGATCCACGATCAGGACTTGATCCACCGCGTGATTGATAAGCGGGTCAACCGCGGACTTCAAGATCGCCACCTCCCGCGCGGAGAGGTCGCACTCAAACACCGAATACTGGAGGTGGACTCCAAACGCTTTCATCTTCTTGAAGACACGACGGAGACGCTTGTCATCGCAGATGTCGTAAGACACGAGATAGCGATTGCGCATGGCGTCACCTCGGGAGGATGGCGGGAAACTCCGGGATCTCGCCGAGCAGATAGCGACCGAGCAGGCGCGCCTGAACCTCGAGGATTTTTCGATACGAAACTTTGTAACCGAACAACGGATGGGCGATGACCTGGTCCAGGCGCCTCTCGTAGGTCTCAATGAGCCGCTTCCGCGCGTCCGACTTCAGAGTGACGGCACGGGCCACCCGGACAAAGTCGTCGGGGCGGACTTCGCCGTTGTTGATCGCGGTGATGACCGCCGAGTCCGCGAGGATCGGACGGAACTCCTCCATGAGGTCGAGTGCCAGCGACTGCCGCCCATGGTGGGCCGTGTGATAGAAGCCAAGGAAGGGGTCCAGGCCCACGGCCGCCAGCACCACGCCGCAGTCCTTGGCGAGCAAGGCGTAGCACAACGACAACATGGCGTTGACCGGGTCGAGGGGCGGACGACGGTTGCGGCCCTCGAAGGAGAAGGCGAACCGGTCCGTGGGGACTCGTGGGCGAAGCATCCGAGGGAAGTTTTCAAAATAGGTGCGGGCCGCGGTGCCCTCGATGCCGAGGAGGGTCTCGCACGAGGTCGCGCGGGTCGCCTCGTCCGCGAGTTCGTCAAGCCGCCGGAGAACCTGGTCCGGAACCGCCTCTCCGTTCCGACGAAGCATCGTCCGCTGGTTCCGGATCTTCGCCCCGACGATGCGGCGGGCGAGGGCCAGGCAGAAGGCCTCGTCGTCCGCCCGCCGGAACTGGGCGCGCCGCAACTCGATGTTGCGGCTGCCGAACCCTCGAGTGAACCCATAGAACCAACCACCGGTGCTGAAATAGCAGATGGGAATGTCTCGCATGCAAAGTTCGTGAATGGTCTGGGTCGTGACCTGGACGTTGCCGAAGATGGCGAGATGACTCATCTGGAGCATGGGTACCTCGGCAACCTTCTCCCCGTGCACCTTCACGACCAGGCACTCGCCTTGCTTCGTAACGTAGGCCCCCTGTTCCTCAACGTACACAGGAATCGCGTCGGGGAGGATGGGGTACAACCTACGGACCTCCTCGGCTGCCCTCTCGACCACGACAAGGTCCGGCCGCGCCTGTTTCGCGACAACCGACTGCAGGAAGCGCGTCTCGTCCGGCAAGCAAATGCCCACGAGGGAGCAACCAGGGCATTTCGGACTGTCTTCGAGCGGAGACGGTAACTTGCCCAGGGCCACAGTCTTGCGGACTGCATCCGCTACCTCGCGCACGCGCTTGATGAGGGCGTCTGTGACCTCGACCTCGACCCGCTCGCGCGAGCCGATGTAGTAGATGACCCCGCGCTCGCACTGATAGCCGTTCGCGCGCAGAACCAAGGCCTGCGCCCCGAGTTGCACAAGGTCCGCTGGCCACGCCCCTTCCGTCAAGTCCGGCTTGCGCCCATGCTTGTAGTCCACCGGGGTGGCGAGCCGCCCCTCGGCCTCGACGAGGTCCATCCGGGCGATAATGCCGGGGTCCGCCGCGGACAGGAGGATGGACCTCGCGTGGAGGCGCGGCAGCTCCCCGCCTTCTTCTTCTGAATCGGACCAAAGCGGGCCGGCCACATCCACCCGGCGGTGCTGGTGCCGGCCCTCCACCGTGTCCGCGGAGTCCTCCCATTCCCCCTGGACCCACTCAAGATACGCAAGGCGCGGGCAATAGACCCACTCGTTCAGGATGCGAGCGGGGATGAGGTCCAGGTTGGGCTCAGTGTCCGGCCTGACAGGCGGCGAGGCGGGCTCGCAACTGCTGGTTGGCCGCACCTCTGCTCCTGCCGACCGGGTTGCGTCATCCGTCATGACCGCCTCGCGTCAAGAAGCGAGTGATCCGGCGAGTGTCAAGCAGGACATTCGAAACAAGGCCTCGGGACTGGAGTGTGGCTGGGGCAAGACGACGAGCGCTGGATCCACCGACCCGGGTTCCCATCGCCTGGTTTAAACGTTTGCTCGTCAAGATGCCCTCTCCGAGCGCGCCGTCCAGGAACGCGCTCGCGTACCCGCTTGACCCCCTTTCTCCAACATGAAATCTCATCGCCACGGACGACACTACGGACAGGGCCCCGAGCCACCACCTGGACCGCCACGACCGGCCCCGCGTAAACTGATGCGGTTTTCAAGGAGCGCCAGTGACTCGTTTGTGGCTGAACCGAACGGCCCAAGCCAACGAGCCATCACACAGGCCACGCACGACTGAAGTTCTTGTACTTTTCCCAGGTGAAACGTTCACAGCGATAGATCTCGACCACCCCAAGCCTGCCCAGTCTCTCCCGAGGCGGCTCATCGTCCTGCAGTTCCTTCAGCGCCAGCAGGGAACGCACGACGTCCAACGGGACCTGAGGGGACCAAATGGGCCAGGTCCAGAACACCCGCCTGCCCCGCAATGCGAAACCAACCGTCGCGGCATCTCCGCTTGTGGGGAACACCGGCAGCAAGGGAAGGGCCTCGATGGCCAGGCGATTGGCGCCTCGGACGGTACGGATGGGATTCTTGGCTGTGTTGCTGGGGTCTCCCCAGCGTAAGGCATAGCGTCGGTCGTCCGTCGGGTCCCACCGCATGCTGGGACGACCATCCGAGTAGGTCCAGTCCCTGAACAAGGCCGACTCCAGGTCGTTTTGCGTGGTACACTCAACCAGTTCCCGTATCGAACCCAAGAAATGCTGGTGCCCGGCGCCGCTCATGGTGCAAAGGCGTGTCTGTTTCACCTCGTCCTCCGCGGTTCCCACCCCGTCCGTTGCGAGCCCTGACAGGATGTCCGCGAACAGATGGTCGCACGGCGCTGCTTGGGACGCGGCATTGAGGAGCAGGGCATGAAAATCGGCCACCGTGACCTTGAGGTCATCCGAGAACGAGAAAACCGGATGCCCGCGTACCACCGCCAGGCGCTGATGGAGTCCTGCAAGAAGAAGGTTCTTCGCGACCTGGTCATCATCGGTCATGATTTGGGGCACCACGAGCACCGGATGGTAGCCCTGTTCGCGCGAAGTCCACCCCATCGTGACAGCGTCGGTGTCCCTGCTCCACGCCTCGCTGGCCGTCCTCAGGACGCCGAGCGCGGCAAGAAAGCCCAATGGATTCGAGCCCCTCAATCCCTTCAAATGAAAACAACTCATTCGCGTTTCACCCCTTTCCGCTTGTGCTCCTCCATGTCGCTTCGCCGGTGATCCGCGAGCCGCATGACGGCCTCCAACCAGGCGACGCCCCACCACCCGTAGTGCCGGACGTTCCGCCAGAAGCGGGCGGGCACCCCGGAGTCAAGGCGCTCAAGACCAGTCCTCGTCATCGCCGTGACCTTGTTGTCCTCGAACTGAACGGTGACGCTCAAGTCCTCAGCGTCCTCGATTACCGGCGCAAAGGGACGACACCATCCGTGGTGAGTCGCGATCAGGTGCAAGATCAGGTCCCTCGCGTGGTCGGCCGCTTTTGCAACCGAGGGTAAGCGCTCCGCCAGGCTGACTGACAAGAGTTCATGCCGGCCTCCACGGGGATACCCCGCCGCCCTGCGTGCCCTCTCAACGGCCTCGCGCGTCTTCGGCAACCGCTCGGACTTCGCGAGAAGCTCCGAGCCGATCCAGGGAGTGCCGCCTCTCAACCAGGCCTGGAACCGGGGATCGGCTTTGCCCAGGTCGTGCAAAGCCGCGGCTTGCTCGATGGCTTCGCCCAACTCCTGGTCCAGGGCCAGGCGTTCGACAAACCGACGTGCCTGTTCGCGGACGCCCGAGAGGTGTTCGAAAAGGCCGACCTCGGCTGTGCCAGACGCCGCAATGTCGTCGTCATCCGAGAAGTCGCTGCCAAGACCCGTCTGACGAGGCACGACCCTGGTGGACCTCAGCACCAGGCCACCCATCGGGTGGGGCTCAACGGCTTGGCGAAGGTCCGGTTCCCGCAAAAGGAACTCGCAGAGGCCACGAAGCCAGGAGGGGGCCTCACTGTCCCTGGCAACGGCCGACAACGCTTGGGTGACCTCGGACAGCAGGGCATCCTCGTCCTCCTCGAGGCGTCTTTCCGCGTCCACCAGGATGCGCTCCACTTCTCCTCGCGAGGAAAACTCGCCCCATTCCCGAACGACCAGCGGATTCAGTCGGAGCACCGCCCTCGCCCGCATCTGCCAGTTGGCCCGATCCCCCCAGTCGAGGACCGGTGGACTCTCTGGCGTCTTGTGCAGGTCGCCGAGCGCCTCCGCTCCCCCTTCGCTGGCCGGGATCACAAGGACGTCGCCCGGGCGAATCTGCGAGGCCTCCCCGATCCACTCAACATCGTCCCGCCCACGCCAACGAAGGGCACGTCGAGTCGGCAGGGCCTCCCCTTGTTCCTCCGAAACCTCCCGTTCCCCTTCCACGTCTCCTAGAAGGTCGGTCGTATCAAGGCCAGCAAGCCACCGACGAAATAGCCCCACCGGCACCGGGAGGCACTCCAAGGAAGATGGCGGACACAGGACGAGCGCCTCGACAGATCGCTCGGGTTGGGCTGGATCGATGTCCGCTCGCCAACAGACCTGAACGTCGGGCGTGACATCCGTCACCCCGTGCAGGAAGGCCGCGACCTCCGGTGTGGGCGCGGGCTCCGGGGCTGTCTGGACCCAGGCATCCAGATGGGCGGGTAGGATGACAGGCGCGCTCCTTGCTGGTGCATTCAACTTCGCGAGGTCACCTTCGTTAGACAGCATGGCCTCCATGGCCTGGATGCCGAAGTCCAGGGTTGTCCCGTCTGAAGAAGCCCTACTTTTCAACCACTTCCATGTCTCGGCCAGGGCCGAGCCGTATACGGGGTCCTCCTTGGTGTCCTCGGTCTGGTCGGCACGGACGAGCACACATGCCTTGGCCGTGAAGTCACGGCCTGTCCTGTTGAGACGCCCGAACCGCTGACGGAGGGCGTCCAGGCTGGCGCACTCGGTCACCAGGGCATCGAAGTCGAGGTCCGCCCCCACCTCGAGGGTCTGGGTCGCCACGACGATGAGCGGGCGCTCCAGGTGCCTGGTGGCGGCTTTTTCCGAGGCCAGGGGCGCCAGCCGCTCGTGAACCGCGTCATCCTTGTCAATCGGGCGCATCCGGCCCGTGACAAGGATCACGTCATACTCGGATGCCTCGGAAAGGATCCGAGCCACTTCCCTCGCAGTGGCCACGCGATTCGCGAACACGACTACGGCCGGCCAGGAACCCCACGGCAATCTCTGACCAGCCAGGTCCCTGGCCTCCTTGGCCAGTTGCAAGGCCAACTTCTCGAGGGACTGCTTTTCCTTCCCACTCTTGACCTCGCGGAGCCTGGCGGGCTTCGACGCCATGGCGCGCCGCCCGAGCGGGTGGTCCGGGTTGTTGCGGTCACTCGATTGATCGCGAAAGACATCGCGACAGCCCGCCGGCGGAGTGGCGGACAAGACCACGACGTGAAAGGGGAGACACAGGCTTCTCCGAGCCCAGGTCCTGTACCTGGCGACCGCCTGGGCGGTCTGCATGAATGCCTGCGCGCAGTGGGCCTCGTCGAGCAGGATCAGGCTGTCATTTCCGGCCAGTCCCGCATGAATCGGCCAGGCGCGAGAGGAATGCCCGTACGCACGAAACAGAAGCCTGGACCCGATCTGGTCCACCGTGGTGGCGACAATCGTGGGTTGAAGGGGCGACCACGCCCACGCCTCGGAGCGATACATCCCTCCACGCAGTTCAAAGACCGCGAGCGGCACAGGGCCGTCAGCGATGAGTCGCAGCCGGTCCGCCACTTCCTTGAGGGGGCCCGCCGTTGCCGTGGCCAGCATTTCCGCCATCTTTTGGGCCCGCCGAAACGCCTCGTCCACAATGACGCGGCGGTCTACCACAAAGAAGACCCGACGGGGGGCTGTCAGCGGCTCCCCGCGCTCGAGGCGATGAGCCTGGGCGGCCAGGGCGAACACGGCGATGTCCAGGCACGCGGTCTTGCCCCAGGCGGTCGGGAGCGCGATCGTCTCCGGCCAGGGGTGCGTGGGGTCACCGAGCACACGACTCGCAAGTTCGTGCTGCCAGGTGAAGGGGGCCCTGCCCCAAAGCGCCATAAAATATCTATCAAAATCGTCTGCTGTCACATCACTCATGGTCCCCTCTGAACAACGGCCGGCAGAGACCGTACCCGCGATAGCGACCCGCCCCGATCAACACGGGACCGCTTACTTCTTCTTCGAACACCAGCAGCACGTGACTGTGAGTCATTGCGCCGCCGTCCCGTTTCCGGACCAAGCGCGCAAACTCTCGGGCGTGCGGGACCCCCTCGAACAGGGACACGGGGTGCAGAATGGCCTCCCGCGGGCGTGGGAGGCCGATGCGCTCGCAGGCATCCTTGACCACCTCCGCCGCTCGTTCCCACCGGTCTGGCCCATCGAAGTGTCTGTCCAGGACCACGGGCGTGACGCTGGCCCATAGCCGGGAGGGCCGGGTCCACACATCCGAACGAAGCGACCAGGGTGGGCTTTCGCGCGTCTCCAGGCGAGCCCCGCACTCCATCCACCGCCCGGCGAAGAGACGCAGATCGCGGGGGAGCCCGAACTCATCGAGCAGGACCGGGGTCAGGCAACGGGCGGATTCCTTTGGCTCCACTGCCCTCGGCAGGATGATGGCGACCCCGAGGATGCGACCATCGGCATGCTCGGCCCCGACGAAGGCCAAAGGGGCGATGGCCAGGTGGGGTTTTTCGGAGCGGCGGCCATCTGCCGTGTGCCCGCTCAACCACTCCGGTGGCGGCTGCACCGGACAACGGGACATGAGGGTGTCGCGCAGCGTCTCGACGAGGACCTGTGTCGCAGGTAGGTCGAGTCGCCGCCCAGACAGCGAGAGCACGATCAAGCGTTGGTCGAACACGGTACCGCGCACGGGGGGACGTGGCGGTGGTGCTGGCCTCGAGTACCCTTGCCAACCCCAGGGCTCGGGCCGAAGACTCACGGGCTCGACGCCGCCGAACCTGCGCGCTCGCTCCGCCTCCAGCGCCTTCTTTTCTTTGCCCTTCGAACGCTTTATTAGCGCCGTAAGTTCCGCCCAGGCGAGGACGGCGGTCCGGTTGTATCGCGCCTCGAGATAGTCGAGCCTGCCCGGAGCGGGCACTCGAAGCCGGTGCTCCGCGAGCCCTTCCACTGGAACCAAGTTCGGCTGCGGGGGATCCGCAGTGACCCACATCTGCACGAAAGACGCGGAGTGGCCCAGACGGGCGACCTTGCGGCACAGGCCCCCCAGTGCCGTGGCATGACAGCCCGCATCGGCATCGGGCCAGATGTAGAAGACACGGTCCTCCTTCGGAATGGCGACCGGGAAGCCGCGCGGTTGCCTCTTTCGGCCGATGGGCATGGAGCCGAATTCGCCAATGGGAGCCCCCTTCTTGACAGGCGAGGAATCGTCATTGACGGGGACGAAGTGCACAACAGGCGTCCTGAAAGAACAACCGGAGGCCCTGATCGCAGGCGGTGCGAGCGACTCCAGCCAGCGAAGCGCAGCGCCTTCCGCGGGGTCTTGGTCGCTTTCGAACCAGGCGGCTGCCAGGGCCATGAAGACCCGGTCCGGATGCGGGGGCCACTCGGCCCGCTCCTTCCTCGCTCCGTCCGCAGCGGCCATCGCCCAGCCGTTCAGGAAACGAACCCCGATCGCGAACATCACCCCTCCTCGGCCGCAGCGGCGGCCAGTTCCTGGCTCCTCGCGACGAGTTGGACTAGTTCCTCGGTGGGCTTGAGGATGATGGGCTTGTCCCGCCACGGCAGACCGAGTTTCCTGGCCTTTTCGATGGCCGAGCGCGCGATCTCGAGCGCCCCGTCCCCATTCACCGAATACCGCAACGGTGCCTCGCCAGGGACATCGAGCAACTCCCACCTGGTCGGCTCGACGGGAGTCAGGAGGCACCGCGAACGCAGGTCCAGCCCCTCCTCGCGCAGGAGTGTAGCCGCGGCGATCCCGAGCGCGGCGAGCACGACTTGCGCTGCGCAGTCCACCGTGGAGTTGGATGCGATGTGATTATTCAATGGGAACCTCAGGCGCCGAAGTACCACCAGGGAAAGGACGGTGGTCTGGAGGCCATACTCGATCGTGAACCCGCCCTCGGCTACCGTGGGTGTCACGTTTCCGTGATTCGCCTCGGTGGGTTTTCCGTCCTTGCCGAGCTTGACAACCGCGCCCTTCTTGTCTCTCACCGCCATCGCCTCGTTCAGGGTCCAGTGCGGCGCAGGGGTCCTGCCATCCGACCCGGCCCTCAGGTAGAGCGTGCCTGCTCCCAGCAGGATCTGGAGGGGGTCAATCCGGCTACTGGTCCTCACCCCGGGGACCGCGTTGATCCCCACGACCTCGGAGACGATCGCCCTTTGGAACTTCGCCCCAAGGCCTCCACGAGGACCGGTCGAGTCCCACAGGCCGAACAGCAGGGCCGTCGGGCAGAGACCGAACAGGCCTGTGGCGTTGCGGACGTCTGCACTGTCCAGGGTCTGGCCCTCTGGTGAATCGCGAAACATCACGCCGTCGAGGAGACAGTCCCGAAAGATCGCGTCCGCGATGCGATGCGGGGCCTCCAGGCTTGTGACCACGAGTTTTTTCTTGAGGCTCGGATCATCGAAGATGGCTTGAACCAAAGGCAGGGAAATCTGGCCCCGTCGGGTGGCCTCAAAGAGCGCCAGTTCCATTCGGTTCGCTTGCGACTGCACCGAGTCGAGCAGGACACACGGCACGCGCTGGCCGCCAATCAGACGTTCCTCCGTCGCGTACTTCCCGCCCTCATAGGTCGGAGGGAACACCTTGTCGCCAGCTCCACCCGCCGGCTCAAGCCGCGTGACGCAGCGGAATGCCGCCGCCCTCCCCCGAAGTGCGTGCTCCACAACCTCGAGCGTCAACTCTCCTCCGTTACTCATGGAACCTCCTTTCGTCGTTCGCCAACACAACGAACCATCAGCGGTTTTCCCGCTTCGACCAGACCGCCCTGTGTTCTTGCACGCTCAAGCAAGTGAGCTGAAACCTATCTCCCCGTGTTCCAGCTGTCAACCCATCTCCCCCCTTTCCACCCCCACCCGCTTCCACGGGTTCGGATCCTCGCGCAGCCAGGCGATGCGGGCGGTGAGGTGCGCGCCTCGGTCCATCCGTTGCGAGGTTGCGGCGTTTTCCACGCGCCGCAAGTAGCCCAGTATGTGGCCGCGCCACTCGACGCGCACAGCGCGGGCGCCGTACGGGTTGTCCGGCTCGCGCACGAGGGTCAGGGCGCCGCCTACCGACAGGCGCTTGCAGACCTTGGGCCCCCCGTTGAACTGGAAGCGGGCGAGCGGGGAGACCTGGAGCACCAGGCGCGATGGCCGATCGCCTGCCCGCGCGGCGCGGATGCCCCCGAGCATGGGCAACCTGAACAGGATTTTCAGGAAGCCCCGACGTTCCATCGCGTCACCCCCCTCGACCAAAGGACGCTTCTGCCGCGCCCGATCTGACAATAGCGGCTGGCGCGGCACGAAAAGCGCCGCTTTCACGAAAAATGGTCCCCAGGACCATCACGGCGTCCGTGCCACGCGGGATATCTGGCCCCTCGCTCGCGCAGTCGTTGGCCGGTACGCGCGGTGATGTGGCGAGGTTGCGTCCCCAGAGCGGATGCAAAGGGTGTCGCTCGATTTTTCCGGCAATCGTCCAAGGGCGATTCGGATCTCGACCAGGTCGTCCCGAAATGCCTCCATGTGGCCACATCAAGGGCCTCGTCCGCGAGGACTTGCCGGACCTGATCCAAAATGGCGCCCAGGACCTTTGCTTCTTGCCAGAACCAGTCGAGGTCTTTCGCCGTCCGCTCGTCTGACACGAACCGAGCCTGGGCGGCCCCGCGAATCAGCACGCCCTGCGGGCGGACGCGGGGCCACGAGCGGCCTTGGGCCTGCCCTCACTCCCCCGCTCGCGGCGACTTGGCGCAATGCGAATCATCCGGCTGCCGCGGCCCGAACGGGGCGAGGCCATAAGCGCGGACCTCGGCGCACGTGACGACGCCGTCGTCATCCTGGTCGAGGTCCAGGCCCCCATCCGCCCTGATGAGAACGAAGCGGTGTCAATCATCGAGGTAGCGGGTTTCGCTTGGCGCCAGGCAGAAGCCGCTCGTAGCCCCGAGGAAGCGCTCCTCGCCCTGGGCGCGCCCGCGACCGGTAATGCGGTCCGGCCCCTCCACGCGCCCGCTCCATGCGCTGAAACCCCTCTGGATCACGTGGACTTCACACAGGCCCGGCCCCACGGGCAACGTCACCACGGGCTTTCCGTCCCGGTCCATGTCCCACACGCGCGGGTCATCCGCTGAGTCCGGCAGGGGCTCCCCCCAAGGGTCCGCGAGCATCAGACCCCATAACTCGACCGATTCCTGCGTCAGGTAGGCGGCCCCGGGCCAGCCACCCTCCAGGACCCCGAGGTACTCGCGCTCGGGAATTGCCTCGGCCATCGCGTCGGGAATCTCGGTCACGATCCCCAAAACAGGCGTCTGCCGGATCAGGCAGTTGCGAAGCGTTCGGCGCACGAGGCCACCCCCGAGGTCCTGAAGCCTCACCAGGGAGAGCGACTCGGACAGACCCTCGACCACGACCCCCATCGTGCTCACGCACGTCGCGGTCTCGGTCCACAGGACCCAGGTCCCTTCCGGGACCAAAACTGCACTCGCCCCTGCATCCCAGGGTCCTTCGTCGGCCGGCGTGACCCCGCTGTCTTCTCCGGCCGATAACGCCGGAAAAACCCCTTCCGGAGCGGGGGGAGACCCGCAGTGACGAAGGCCGCTATCCACGTCGCGCCCCTCCTCCCAACATCCTTCAATATCTCCACAAGACCTCCACCCCGCCGACCGCCACCACCCCGCCGCTCGAGAACCCCGGAATCCCCGGATTGCCCGTCTGAAGCCCCGCAGCCGCCTCGACGACATTACCCGTGATCGGGTCGCGCGTGTCCTCGGGGACCTCGTCGCATAAGGCCGCGACGCCCGGGCCGCATGCGGGATGGACCGGCAGCCTCGCCTTGACCGTCTGCCGCCCCCTCGCGGCCTGCACCTGGGCGAAGGCCTGGGCCTCCAGGACCTTGCCCTCCAGGTCCCAGGAGGCCCCGGCCCCAAAGGTCGAGAAGACGCCTGCCTGAACCGGCAAGGGGGCTTCGGCCACGACCAACCCGAGCCAGACAAGAACCGCCCACCCTTTCATGAGGGCGCATCCTAGAACGTGGTCCGCACGAGGCAGGCCAAAACAGCGGTCACGAAGCCACAAGACGGAAGGCCCTGCGGGTCCGCAAAGGAGCGGTTGTCGAAACCCTCGCCTCTCCAGGTGGGTGCCGTGTTGGCCGCTTCAGGCTTCCCGGTGACACCGCCGGGCCTGCACACCACGGACAGGGACGGTTCCCGATTTCAGTGCCAGGGAATCAACCAAACACCGCTCCCCACGGTCCCCGCAGGGCCTCCCAAGGCCGATTGTAGCCGGTCAACCGGAAATGACAAGGGGCCATGTGGTAGCAGGAACCTCCCCACGCTCCCTCTCCCGCCAGGACCAAGGTCAGGCGCGTTTTTTGGGGTCGTTCTCGAGTCCGCGACCTTCCCCCCGCCGGGCCCGAAGTCTGGCCAGACCTCCCGCGGCCCCGGCATCCTCGCCCCGTGACACCCCGCGCCGGCACCCACCCTCATCCCACCCAGGGACCATCGCGATTCTGATGTGCCTCACGACACGCTCCCCTCGACGTTTCCTCTTTGGGGGTCACCTTGCGGAAATCGGCAAAAAACGACAACGGCCAGGGTGCACCACGCCTCGAACCTTTTGGGTCGCGTTCAGGTCAACTCGAGGAACCGTTCCTCGAGGGTCCGACCGCGGGTCACGCCGCCGATGGTGGCGCCTCCCTCCACCAGCACGCGGAGCACCGTTGTAATCGCGGCCTCGATCGGTTCGCCGGTCTTTGGGCGCAGGGTCACGCGAAGGCGGTCCCCGCCGGGGGACCGTTCCACCGCCGTGACGCAGGGCAGAGCCCTCACCGCGAGTGTCAGGTCCGGGCTGCCCGGACCCAGGACCACGAGGACCTTCTCGTCGGACTCCGTCAGTTCCCTCATTGTGCCCTGCACGACCAGGCGGCCCCGGTCCAGGATCGCGGCCGCGTCGCACAAATCCTGAACCTCGGCCAGGTTGTGGCTGCTGACCACGACCGTGGCCCGCCGGCTCACACAACGGATCCGCTCGCGGACCTCGTGCGCCACGCGGGGGTCGAGCCCCTCAGTCGGCTCGTCCAAAAGCACGAGGTCCGCTGGCACCAAAAACGCCTGGGCCAGGCCGAAGCGGCGAGCCATCCCGTGTGAGACCGCGCGGCCGGGGACGTCGCGCGCCTCGGCGAGACCGAAGGCCTCCAGGATCCGGTCTCCCTCCCGACGCGCCTCGTCCGGGCCCAGGCCAGACAACTCGCCCAAAAACCGCAGGCAGTCGCGCAACGTGCGGTTGGGCGGGGGACGCGCGTCCTGGGGGAACGCCGCCATGCGATGCCGGACCCGGTTGAGGCGCGACAAGGGCTCCCCCAACAAGAAGACCCGGCCGGACGTCGGGCGCACGAACCCACACAGGACCGACAACGTCGTGGTCTTGCCCGCGCCATTTGGACCGAGCAGGCCAAAGATGGAGCCCTCCGGGACCTCGAGGCTCAGGCCGTCCAGGGCGACCCGGGCCCCATACCGCTTCGCCACGCGCTCCAGCCGAACCGCCGCGCCCATCTAGAAGTCCCTCCCCCGCAGGCGCGCGTACGCCCCGCCCAGAAAGACCATCGCAAACGCGAGGAGGGTCGCCAGGCTCGCCGCGACCTCCCCGACGCGCGGGGACCACAACCCGGCCTTGTGCGCAAACGGGGACAAAAACCCGAGCGCGTCGTCCAGGGCAAGGACATGCAGGCCCACGACCACCACGAACAGCCCGATCAGGGACCGCCCGGCGGAATCCACCAACGACGACACGAGCGCGGCCAAAGACAGGCAGCACAGCCCGTACACGGCCGTGAAGGCCCAGAAGCGGGCCAGGAGTAGCCCGCCCCGGACCGCGGGAAACTCGGGCAGGCTCCACCAGGCGTACGCGAAGAGCGCGGCATTAGAAGCCACGGTCACGCCGAGGAACAGCAGGCCGTGCGACGCCACCTTGCCCGCGAGGAGGGCGCCCCTGGGGGCGCGCAGCAGCACGAACCGCGCCACGTGGTTGCGAACCTCGGCATTCACGAGGTCGTGCGACGACAGGGCCACGAGGAAGGGCAGGAAGGTGAGCGTCACCCAGAAGAACCCGGCCACCACCAGTGGCATGTCGAGCAGGTGCCGCGCCAGGTCCCGGTCTCCCCCCAAAAAGAAGGCCAGCGCCGCCTCCGCCGCCGCGGCCGCCTGGGCCTCCATCCCGGGCGGCCCGGCGTGGGCCGCGACCCCTTCTCGCACCTTCCGCTCGATCGCGACGGTTGCGACGCCCGTGCCCACGGCCACGAGGCCGTACAACAGGAGGGCCAAAAGCGCCCGCCGGGTCCGCAGGGACGTGCCCAGGTCGAACCGCGCGATGAGCCAGGCCTGCCGGACGGCGTCGCTCATGGGTTGCAAACGAGTGCCTCCGTACGGCGCATTGCGTCACCGGCCGAACCCGCAGGCCCGCAGTGGGTCCGCCGGACCCACGACACGGTCAGGTCGCGGCACGACGGGTGCCCCTTGACCTCATACAACCCTCCCGACCCGCTCTTCACGCGCCCGATGATTTGGGCTCCGATGTCTCACCTCCGACCCCGTCGTCGCCCCAAAAGCCCCTCCCTCATCCCCCTTTGAACTCGAAGAACTTGTAATCCCCGCGCAGGAAGGCGGCGATGCACTCGTCGGTCGTTGTGTCGGCCTCCATGACCACGTCCAGCTGCCGCGCGCACCCGATCAACCTTCCCACCATCGCGAGCAGCTCCTCGACCTCCTCGGCGGGCAGTTTCTTGACCCAGGCGTTGAGCAGGTCCTCGCGCTGGTCCACCTGGAAGCGGAAATGGTCCAAGACGTCCGCCACAAACCGGGTCCGCCTCACGCGCCGCTCAATGTCCGCGGCCCCACCCTTGAAGCGGAACAAGATATAGTTATCATGCAGACGGTCGCAGCACATTGAATCCAGGGTCGTGAAGTGGTAGCCGAGCCGCGACCCGAAGTTCAAGTACTCGGCCCCCAAAACCGCGTAGGAGTTCTCGCCCAGTCCCCGTTCCCCCTTCGCCGGGTCATACAGGGTGTTCGCCCACACCGACAAAAACCCCTTCAGGTCAATGGGCCTGGCCCCGGCCCACCGGATGCCGGGCGTGGTCATCCCCCGCCACAGGGCGAGCATCGGGCGCGAGCGCAGGTGCTCTGGCCGGACCACGCGCGCGTCGGGCGGTGCCTCGAGCCCCCCGCCCAGGTCAATCACGTAGATCCCGAGTGGTATATCCGATTCCAACCGATAGGCGACCCCCCGCTCGCTCAAGTTGCGGTAGTCGTTCAACTGAAACATCTCGCAGATCGCCATCTCGTGGCAGAACCGCGTGACGTCGTGATAGGTCCGGCAGTTCTTCGCGCGGAACGAGTTGCGCGAGGGGTCGGTCAGATTCAGCCGCGACACCCGCGCGAGCACCCGCTCCAGCACGGCCAGGGCGGGGGAGTCTCTAAGTGGCGGCGCCTTCCTCAGCGAGTCCGCGAGCAGGCCCTCGACCCGCCCTGCATACACGCACCTGCGGGTCGCGTCCACGGTCACCTCCTCCCCGTCCCGAAGCACCCCCGCGTCCCGCACGTCCGCCAGCGTCGGGACGCGGTACTCGCGCGCGAGGGACGCCATGTGCCCTGTAGCGCTCCCCACCTCGGTCACGATGGCCGCGGCCCGGGTCATGACCTTGACGAAGCGCGGCGAGTTTTGGTGCGCGACCAGGACCCCGCCCTCTGGGAAGGCCGCGAGTTCCTCATCGCTGAAGGCCCGCACAACCGGGCCGCTGCCGACCCCTGGCGCCACGGTGACCCCGCCCTGGACAAGCACCGGGTGCAGGCGCGTGTCCACCTCGACCTCGCCTGTGCCCCCAGAAAGGGCGGGGAGCCGAAGCGGCCTCGTCTGGAGGATAAACAGCCGATCCGCCTGGTCCAGGACCCACTCTACGTCCTGGGGGCAATGGAAGTGAGCCTCCAGGGCCCGCAGATACCCGGCCAGGCGCTGGACCTGCTCGTCCGTGAGGCACGGCCTCTCGCGCAAATCCTGCGGGACTTCCTCCTCTCGCACCCCTTCTTCCTCCGCGCAGACCACGCGCGACCACTTCGCAACGACCTGTCGCCTCACCTCGCCGCGCCCCGGGCGCCTCGGCACCCAAAACGTGTCCGGGGTGATCGTCCCGTCCACCACCGGCTTGCCGAGCCCCCACGCCCCGCTGATCACCATCTTGCCGAGCGCGGGGTCGGTGGGGTCCACCGAGTACCCGACCCCCGCGGCCTTCGCCGGGACCATCTGGAAGACACCGACGCTCATGGCCACGTCCGACTCGCGGAAACCGTGGGTGTGCATGTAGAATAGGGCGCGCGGGGTGAACTTGCTCGCTACGACCTCCTGGTAGCGCCGCAGGACCTGCTCGATGGGGACGTTCAGAAAGGTCGCATACTGTCCCGCAAAACTCGACCGCCCGTCCTCCCCGATGGCGCTCGAGCGGATCGAGACCCGCCCCTGCCCCTTCACCTTGCGGTGCAGGTCGTGGGCCTGGAGCCGGATCTCCTCGGCCACGTCCTGGGGCACCGTGGCGGAGAGGACTAGTTCCTGCATCTCCCGCGAGGCCCGCAAAAGCCCGCCCATGTCCTCCCAGTCGATAGAATCCCATATCTCGGAGAGCCGCTCCTGCAAGCCGGTCCCTTCCACAAACAGGCGATACGCAAACGCCGTGCACGCGAAGCCGTGCGGGACCGGGAGCCCCACGCGGTTGCGGACCTCGCCGAGGTTCGCGGTCTTACCGCCCACCGCGTCCGCCATCTCGCGCCCAATCTCCTCGAGCGGGATACACGGGCGCGTCAGCGGCACCCCCCGAACCTGCCGCAGGTCCTCTTCGATCCCCGCGGCGATCTTGTCGAGGTTGTCGTAAAGGACCCGGTAGCGCCCATCCGCGATCACGTTGAGGCAGTCCACCAGGCGACGCACGCGCGCCCCCATCTCCACAGCCGCCTCGCGCACCTGTGAAACCGTCACGTCCTCGCCGCCGGAGAGCATCCCCTCGAGCCGGGCCATCTGCTCCAGGACCTCGTTGTTCGCGGAAAGAAGGTCACGGAAGTGCTCGTATTTCTTGCGCATGGCGGCACGTTGATCCTCGGGGTGCGCATGTCCCCCAGGGCCTCCGTGCCGTCCGAACAGTCGCGAAAGCAAGCCCACCTACTTCCCCTCCCGCTCGGCCTCCCGACGCAAGAACTCGAAGCCGTAGTCCCCGGACAAAAAGGCCGCCGCGTAGGTCTCCGCCGCGGCCCGGTTCTCCATCATCATGTCCAGATGGCGCGCGCAGACCATCAGGCGCCCCAGCATCACGAGCGCCTCCTCGACCTCGTCCGGCCCCCGCTTCCCGAGCACGGCCTCCACACGGTCCCCTACCTGGTACACCTGGAACCCATTGTACCGGAGCACGGTCGCCAAGAAAAAGGCCCGCCACTCGCGGCGCTCTGCGACCGCGGCCCCCCCGTGGAACACGAAGCGGACGTAGTTCTGGTCTGGCGACGTCCCGCACAGGGATGCCACGGTCGCGAAGTGGTACGCGAGCCTCGAGGCAAAGTGCATGAACTCCCGCGAGCAGATCGCGAAGGATGGCTCGCCGTAGCGCTGGTCGTCCGCGGCGCTGCGCACGACCACCGACATGAAACCCTTGAGGTCGAACCCCACCGGACCCGACCAGCGCACGCGCGGGTCGGTCATGCCCTCGATGAGGGCAGCGAACGGGACAGACTCGATTTCGCCCACGCTGATGCGACGGCCCGCGCCTGACCGGATCCCCCCGCCCAAGTCCAAGATAAGGACCGGGAGCGGGACCCTCCACTCCAGCCAGCGGGCCTCCCTGCGGTCGGCCGCGCTCAGACCCTCGATCAAGAACATCTCGGTCATCGCCTTCTGGTGCGCGAACCGGGCGATATCGTGATAGGAGCGGCACTCGGAGACCCGGAAATCGGGTGATCGCGGGTCGGAGAGGGCCAGGGGAGAGACACGGTCCACAAGGCGCTGGAGGCAGCGGTGCACCGCATCTGAGATCTCCTGGCGCCCTCCCCCATTCTGAAGAAGGGCCACGATTCGTCCCTCGAATACGCGCGTGTTCCAGGCGTCCACGGTGACCTCGCCCCCTTCTGGGACCCGTGCAAACACATCCGGGACCCCGACCAGCATGGGGACGCGGAACTCGCGGGCCACGGTGGCCATGTGGCCGGTGGCGCTCCCCGTGGCCGCCAGGATCGCCGCGGCCTTGCCGACCAGGCCTGCGAGGCGTGGCGATGTGGTCGAGACCACGAGGACCGAGCCGGGCTCCACTGGGACGGTTTCCTCCACGTCGAGGATGTGCACGACCGGACCCGCAGCGACCCCACCGCACGCGCGCACCCCTCCAGAGGCCAAGACCCGCACCCCGGCCAGGTCTTGGGTCTCGCTCGCCCTCTTGTCGGGCTCCAGGGGTAGTGGGCGGCTCTGGACCACGAACAGGACCCCATCCCTACGCAGCGCCCATTCCACGTCCTGGGGGCGCCCAAAGTGCCGTTCGCACTCGATGGCCGCGCGGGCCACGCGCCTGGCGTCCTCGGCCTCGACGGGCGGACCCTCCTCCAGGACCTCGACGACCCCGCCGCCATCGCCTACTCGAAGGGACGTAGTCCGCCTCCCGCGGGCGACCTCCAGGACCTCGTGAGGCTCGTCCCGACTGACCAAGAACCGATCCGGCTCGCACCGGCCCTCCACCATGGCCGCCGCGAGCCCGGGCACCGCAGTCACCAGGGCCGCGTCCTCCCGCTCCGGCGCAACGGAGAATGCAACCCCGCTCGCGACCGGGTCCACCATGGCCATGACGAGCACCGGCATCGCGACCTCCTCGTCCAGGAGGCCAGACATCCGGGCATAGCGCAAAGCCTGCCAGCGATACTTGCTCGCCACCACGCGGCGGTAGGCATCCACAAGCCCCTCCTCCCCGACCCCGAGTATGGTCTCGAACTGACCAGCGAATGAGACCTCGGAATCCTCGACGACCGCGCTGGACCGGACCGCCACCAGGAGGGGTTTGCCGCCAGACATCCTGCGATACGCCCTCTGGATGGCCTCTTCCAAATCCTTGGGAAATGGGGCCTTCAGGATCTCGGACCGGATCGCCTCGCTCGCGCTGTGGACCCCCTCGTCCGGCTCGCCCATGTCCCGCAAGACCTCATCCACGCGCTCGCGCAGCCCCGTCGCCTGCATGAAGTGGTGGAAGGCATACGAGGTGACCGCGAAGAAGGGCGGGACATGGACGCGGGGATGGCCTTTCAGAGACGAGAGGTGCGCGGCCTTGCCGCCCACCACTTCGGGTCGGAGCGCATCCGGCTCTCCGGGCCACGCGACGAGCGGACCGTATTCAATAGGCCGTTCCTTGAAGACCTCGAGCGCGACATCCCGCTCCAGCTGTTCGAGGCGCGCGCGGAGGTCCGGGTAACGCCCGCCGGACATCCGGTTAAGGGCCTCAACCATGTCCCGCAGGTGTCCCGCGAGGGCTTCAGCGGCCCGCGCGATCTCGCCCACGGTCAGGAAGCCCCGCTGTCCCGCCCGCTCCGTGAGCGCCGCCAGTTCCTGGAGAAAGGCGTCGTTCGCCTGGCTCAACGCCATAAAATGGGCGAATCGCTCGCGGATCGGAACCTGTGCGGGCTTGCGTCGCTGGAAGCGGGAGGCCAAGCGTCTCAAGAAGCCTCCCATCGCCGTCCTGTCACCCCCCGGCGCCGGCCACCTTGATCGCCATCTTTACTACAACAAAGATGACGCCGACAAACGCGAGGATGCCGAAGCCGAAGCGCACGCGCGGGCCGCCGGCCTTGCGCGTGTAGGAGGCCCCGATCTGGGCGCCGACCGTGGTTCCCACCAACAGCGCGGTCACGAGGACCAGGTCCACATTGCCCTTCAGGGAATGGGTAAAGACCCCGAACGTGGCGCTAAACACGATCTCGAACAGGTCGGTGCCCACGGCGACCACGGTAGGACATCCGATGATGTAAACCAGAGCCGGCATCCGGATGAACCCGCCACCCACCCCGAGCATCCCACTCAAGAACCCGGTCGCAAACCCGATGCCCAGGATGACCCACAGGGAGATGCTCTCGATGCCGGAGGCGGGCAGCGACACCATCGGGGGCATCTTGAGCGAGCGCAGGCGCAGGATGGCGGTGGCGGAGGGGGCCTCTCCGGCCTTCAGGTCCACCTGGCCCGCCTCCCGCCTCATCGTGCGTAGGGCCTCCCGGATCATGGCCTGCCCAAGAAAGATGAGGAGGGCCCCATAGACCATGCTCATGACCAGGTCCATCACGTTGACCTCGTGGCCCATCAGGGTCATGGTCCCCGCGTGCTTCAGGACCTGGAGGATTTGCGCCCCCACCTCAACCCCGCTGGCGGTGCCCACGATCATCAGGATGCCCAGTTTGAAGTCAATGTTGCCGAAGCGCATGTGCCGGACCGTGGCCGACGCGGACATCCCGGCCATCTGCCCGAGGTCCGATCCCACGGCGATGTTGTAGGGGATGCCGAAGATGACGTTGAGCATGGGGACCATCAGGAACCCACCGCCCACCCCGAAGAACCCCCCGAGCATCCCCACGATCAGCCCGAACAGGGCAAGCCAAGGGAAGTTGCGCAGGATGGTGTCCTGGAGGTCCGTGGCCCTCGCAGCGCAGTCAGTGGCCGGGACTGCCGCTGCGGTCGAGAGCTCCACGCCCGCACCGTGGGCCGCGGCCTCCGGCACTCCCACGAGTGTGGGCGCGACGAGGATGCCGCCCGCGACGAGGAGCCACAACCTGCGCAAGACCGCCTCTGGAACACTCGTCAAGAAAGACCCCACGGTCAGTGCCCCCCCTTGCCAAGTTCGATTCCAAAGACCCGCTCGATGGCCTTGAGCAACAACCCCATCCCAATCCCGAAGGAGAGCGGCAGTCCCACACACAAGGTGACGTAAGCGATCTGAGCGGACCAGGCCGGGTCGCACAAAGGGTCCCCCCTCAACCTCGACAGAAAATCCAGGATTTCCATGGGTTCCTCCCGTGCAAGGTCCAAAAGCCTAGTGGTAGGCGTCGTACTCCTTGATGTGGACGCGCACGCTCACCACACCCTTGACAGCCGCTGCGGTCCGATGGATCTCCTCGGCCCCGCGCTGGCTTGTGCGCGCGAGCATCCCCGCCGCCGGCATCTCGCCGAAGATGTCCACGACGCCCTGGTCGGCCTGGACCTCGAACTCGACGCCGCGGGTCTGGGGATTGGAGGCGAGCGCGACCTTGACCTGGCAGGCGAGGTGGAAGTCGTCGAGTCTCCTGCGGATCGCGTCACTCATCGCATATTCCGGCTGCTGGACCGCATGACTGATAATCGCGCATGCGGTGCGGATGGACATGTTCTCGAGGTTCACGATGAGGTCGTACAGGGAGGGGTCGCGCCAGTCCACCCCATAGAGGAACTTGGTCCAGCGGATCCGCTCCTCGTCCACCGCCCGGATGTAATCGGCCGCCGCGTCATGCCCGAGGTGCTGGCGCTCCATGACCGCGCGCACCCGCATCTCGAGCGGGGCGATCAGGCGCACCCGCAGCACGTTTGGGATGCCCCTGAGGAGGAGATGTCCCGCGTGCCCGTGATACACGAGGTCCCCGGCCCTCGCGTGTTCCGCAAGGGCCGCCTGCACCGCGATGACGTACAGGCGGCGGTCCGAGGTCAACCTCCCCCAAAGCCCCGGGCTCTTCTCGAACTTCTTCGTCAGGGTCTCCTCGGAGACCCCGAGTTTCGCCGCGGCCTCGACCAGGATCTCCCGCCCCACGCACGGGTACCCGAGCTCTTTGGCCAGACATTGCGCGAGGGCCTCTCCCCCGCTCATCGAGCCTCGGGAGATGGTAATGATGGCCATACGTCGCTCCTCGGCAACTCCCGTCTCATCATATGGGACACCAAACCCTTGTCAATCGAAACAAAGCGGCTTCCGGGGCTTGCAGGTAGTACGAAGCGACCGGACGTTGACCTGCGTCAACCTGCCACGAGCGAGTCCTTGAATCCATTTGTCTATGAAACAGAATCTTTTGCCGTGGCTACTCCCCTTGCCAGGGGAGTCCGTTCCGATGTCGCCTTGAAAGGGTGCTAGCGCGTGGAAATCTACCTGCCCATCGCCGGCATGAGCATCAATGTTTTCATCCTGCTCGGGCTCGGGGGGGCGGTGGGTTTCCTGTCGGGCCTTTTCGGGGTCGGGGGCGGGTTCATCATGACCCCGCTCCTGATGATGGCCGGCATCCCGCCGGCCGTTGCCGCGGCGAGCGACTGCAACCAGATCGTGGCCGGAGCCGCGAGCGGGGCCTACGCCCACTGGCGGCTCGGGAACGTGGACTTCAAGATGGGCACGGTCCTCCTGCTTGGCGGGGTGGCCGGCGGCACGGTAGGGGTCGAGCTCGTCAAGGTCCTGCGCGAACTGGGGAACATCGAGTTCGTGATGAAGGTGGTGTACGTCCTCATGCTGACAGCCATCGGGGGCTCGATGTTCCTCGAGAGCCTGCGCACGCTGCGACGCTCGCCCGCAGCGGCCCCGCCAAAGCCGGCTGGCGAGCGCAAGGTCTCGATCTGGGCGAGGTTGCCCCTCCAGATGACCTTTACCCAGTCGGGGATCCGCACGTCGGCCCTGTTCCCGTTCAGCATCGCCTTTTTCGTGGGCGTGCTCGCGGCCCTGCTGGGCGTGGGCGGCGGGTTCATCATGGTCCCGGCCATGATTTACATCATCGGGATGCCGACCATCGTGGCGGTCGGGACGGACCTGTTCCAGATCGTGCTGACCACGGCCAACGTCACGCTCCAGCAGGCGATCCGCAACCAGACCGTGGACTTGGTCCTCGCCATGGTCTTGCTCGTTGGGTCCACGGTCGGGGCCCAGTTCGGGGCGCGCGTGGGGCGCAGGCTGAGGGGCGAGCAGATCCGCATTTTGCTCGCGACGATCGTGCTCGCGTTCGCAGTCAAGTTCGTGGTGGACCTCCTCGTGACGCCGGACAACCTCGTCTCGATCGGCGGGGGGAGCGGGGGAGGACACTAGGATGAGGGGGCAGTTTCCTGGGCGGCCCGGCTTCTGGGCCGCGCTAATCGCGGGCCTGCTCCTGTCCGTCTGTGCCACCAGTTTGGGCGAGGAGCCGACCCCGGAGCCCATTGCCACGGACGCCACAGAGACCCAGGTGGACATCGGGATGATGTACGCCGGGGGCTACGTCTATTTCTTTGGCTGGATGCCGGACCCCACCGCCGACGTGGTCGTGCGTTTGACCTCCGTGGATGACGAGCCCATCGTCATCAACGTGAAGGGACAGGTTGGCCCGCTGTGGATGAACGTGAAGCAGTACCGCGTCACCGGGCTGCCCCGGATGTACAAGATCCACTCGACCCGCCCGCTGGCGGAGTTCCTCCCTGCGGCCCTCGCCCGAGAACTCGGCATCGGCTACGACACCCTCAAAGAACGGATGACCCTGGAGGCCCTCCGAGGGGAGCCGGACGAGCACGACAGGGACCTGGTCTTTGAAGGCGTGCTCCGGATCAAAGTGGACGAGAATCTCTACAACGTGGACGAAAACCGGATTCGTGTCGCGGGGGGAAAACTCTTCAAGCACTCGTTCCGATTCCCCCCGGCGGCCAAGGAGGGGACCTACGTGGCCGAGTCATACGTGATCAAGGATGGACGCCTAATTGGGCGGGGCGAGGACCGCATCGTCATCCAGAAGACAGGACTCGAGGCCGCCCTCACGAACCTTGCGCTCGGCCAGCCGGTCCTGTACGGGGTCATGGCCGTCGTCGTCGCGGTGGCCATGGGGCTCCTTGTCGGGTTCCTCTTCAAGAAGGGGGGAGGCCACTGATGGGCGCCTTTCAGGGTAGGAGGGTCGTGGCGGCGGTGGACGGCTCGGAGGTTTCGCGGGAGGCCTTGCGGTGCGCCTTGGACCTGGCTGAGGCCCTGTCCTGCTCCGTCACGGTCGTGACCGCGATCCAGACCCGGATGCCGGGGTACCGGGCAGGATATTTCTCGTTTGTTGACCGTCATATCTTGAATGAACTACGGGACTTCGCCCGCGGGGTCCTGGACGAGGCGTCACTCGCAGCCACGGCCCGGGGCCTCGCCGCCGAGACCGTGGCCCTTGAGGCCGACAAGGAGGTCTTCGAGCAGATCGCGGATTACCTCGAGCGGGTGACGGACGTGGCCTTCCTGGTCATGGGTTCCTACGGGCACTCGGCCCGCGACCGCCGCATCCTGGGTTCCACCACCGAGCGCCTCATCCTCGAGATCGCCCGCAGGGGGCTCAAGGTCCCAATCCTCGTAGTGCCATGAGGGCGCTCTGATCGAGGGAAGCGCCGCTCACCCACGCTTCTGCGCCGCGGCCGCGACCGCCTCCCCGAACGCCTTCATATCGAAGGGCTTGGGCAGGAGCGTGACCCCAGGCAGGGTCCTCGAGCGCTCGTGGACCTCGGTGGCCGAGAAGCCCGTGCACAGGAGCACAGGGACCTCCGCCCCCGCGGCCCGGACAGCCTCGATGAGCGCGAACCCATCCTTCTCGGGCATCAGCACATCCACCACGAGCAGGTCGTACCGGTCCCAGCCCTGCATCAGGACGCTGAGCGCCGCGCGGGCCCCTTCTGCCTCGACAGGCCGGTGTCCGAGCCGGAAGAGCATGTCGCACATGACCCGCCGCACCATCGGGTCGTCGTCCACGACCAGGATGGACAACGAGGTCGTAGGTGTTGTGGTCTCCTTCTGGGGCCGCACCGGGTTCGCCGGAGGTCCCCCCTTGCTCCGCGGCAGGTACACGAGGAACTCGCTCCCCTCCCCGAGCGTGGACGATACCTTGATGAACCCCCGATGCGACTTCACGATCCCGTAGGCCACGGCCAGACCCAGACCAGTGCCGCGGCCCAGTTCCTTCGTGGTAAAGAAGGGCTCGAATATCCGGTCCATCACGTCCGGCGGGATCCCCACCCCGGCATCTCGCACCGCGACCCCCACGTAATCGCCCGCGGGCATGGTCGGCATGGGGCATTCACCCTCGCAAAAGGTGTGGTTTCGCACCTCGACAGTGATGGGACCTCCGTTTGGCATCGCATCGCGCGCGTTCAGACAGAGGTTGGTGATGACCTGCTCGAGTTGGGGTCGGTCCGCATCCACCTCCCAGGCGTCCTCGTCCACGTCCAGTCGGATGGGGTGGCTCGGCCCGATCGTCCGGGTCAGAAAGGCGATTGTCTTCGGCAGGACCTCCTGCAACCGGACTACGGCCAGTGCGGGGGCCGACTTCCGAGCGATGGTCAGGAGGTGGCTCGTCAAGACCGTGGCCCGGTCCGCGGCCTCGAGGATGGTCCTTGCCGCCTCTTGGTCCTGGCTCCCCTCCGGCAGCCTCGCCGCGAGCAGCGAGGCGTACCCCACGATCCCAGACAGGATGTTATTGAAGTCGTGCGCGAGCCCGCCGGCCAGGGTCCCGATGGTCTCCATCTTCTGGGCCTGCGCGAGGAGCGACTCCAACTCCTTCTTGGCGGTGATGTCCTCATTCAGGATGACCACGTACTTCACACGCCCCTCGCTGTCCTTGATGGGGAACGCGCGGGCGTTGATCCAAAAGCCCTTCGCGAGTTTCTCGGTCAGGGGTTTCACGCCCGGGGGAGGCTTGACGCGATAGAAAAAGTCCGTCAACTCGACGGTCTCGCCCTGGTAGGCGCGGTCAAGTTCCGCGGCCGCCTCCGGGTTCACTGTATGAAGATAGTTTTTGAAATTCATTTTGAGTTCGAAGACAATCCGCTCGAAGGTGAGCCCGGTCAGTTGCGTGTGGGCCCGGTTCACCCCGATCACGTTCCCCTCGGCGTCCGTGATCATGATGGCCACTGGCGCAAAGGCGATCAGCCCCTCGAGCAGGTCCCGGACCTCCTCGTCAGGAATGAGGTGCGTGAAACCCTTGTACGGGCTCATGGCATTCCCCGCGAAGCACGGTTCGGTCAGAGCCTAGCACGGGTTTGAGACATGTCAAGGATTTGCAGAGGACGAGCCCCCTAACCCGATACGATCTCTGCGGGGGGACCTGGGTCCCAAAGGGTCCTGTGGGGCGGAGTCGGGCATGGCGGGCACAGTCGGTCGTCGGGAGTTGCTTCAGGGCCTGCTCGGGGCGGGGCACGTGGAGGACGTTTCGCGCGCGGTGGCCCAGGACCCGAGCCTGATCCCGGACGTCTTCCGCCTCCTCTACCACCCAGACCCGGTCCTCCGACACCGGGCCGCAACTGTCGTGGGCGAGGCGGCCCGGCATCACCCAGGTCGAGCCCGCTCGCTCCTCGAACGCCTGGTATGGGCCTTGAACGACGAGTCCGGAAACCACTGCCCCGGCGCAGCCGCGGCCCTCGCAGAGGTCGTGCTCGCGTCCCCCGTGGAGGGCAGAGGTTTCGTGCCGGTCCTGATGAGCCAGGTGGAGGAGGCCAGCGACCCGACGGCATCCCCCGGTGCCGTGGTCGAGGCCTTGTGGGCCGCGGGCCGCCTCGCCCGGGCGTTCCCAGAGGCTGTGTCCGCCGTGGCCCCGACGCTCGTGGGCCTTCTGTCTCACCGCGAGCCCCTGGTTCGGGCCCTCTCGGTTCGCGCCCTGATCCGGCTTCAGACCCCGATCCCGCCCGAGGCGGTCAGGCTGCTCCTTGCGGATACTGCCGAGGTCGAGTATGTGGAGCACGGACACCCGGTGCGCCGCACGGTCCGCGACCTCGTCCTCCACGAGACCCTCGCACCATGCTGCGGGGATGGCTCATGTCGCGGGTGCTAGGGCCATCTCGCCTCGGAGGGCACTCGCGCTGCTTCCCAGGGACAGGCGCCGCGGGTACAATCAGACCGTGGTGTTGCGGAGGGGATGACCGTGCCGCGCGTATCGTATGGGGTCTTGCTAGCAGGGGCGCTCGTGACCCTCGGGGCCTCGGTGCGTTGCCAAAGCCGGGCCGCCGAGGAGGGCTTCTACACGATCGAATCTCCGCGAGTCACCTTGACGAGGGGAGCAGAGGGCCGGGTCCGGGTCCGGTTCGTGGCGCGACAGGGGTACCACTGGAACGAGGAGTTCCCGGCTCGCCTCGAGGTTCTGGAGGCCTCGGGCCTCGAGGTCTCCAGAACGCGCTTCACCTCCGCCTCGAAGGACTTTCAGGTCGAGGCCGGGGCCGGGGTTCTCGAGATCCCCGTGCGGGCCGCTGACGAGGGGCCAGCCTCGCGCACCCTGCGGGCCCAGGCGGACTTCTCGGTGTGCAACGACAAGGAGTGCCGGATCTTCAAGGGGGTCCGGCTGGAGGTGGGGGTGGATGTCCACTGACGACACCCGCCTGGACGCGGCCTCGTTTTTGAGCGACCTGTCCAACCAGGTGCGCCAGGACTTCTTGCTGAAAAAGCGCGTGCTCTCGTTCGAGGAGTACGTGGCGCTGGTGCTGGCCAACCCCCGCATCCACGCGCGCAACGCGGCGCAATACCTTGTGGACTGCTTTCGCCACTTCGGGGAGGAGGGCAACCGCTTCCGGCTCTTCGATGTGCCGTTCGAGGAGGGCCGGGACCGCCTCGTCGGGCAGGAGGAGGGGCAGCGCGAGATTTTTCGCATTCTTTGCCAGTTCGCGAAGCAGGGGAAGGTGGACCGTCTGATCCTGTTGCATGGCCCGAACGGCAGTGCCAAGAGCACGCTGATCGCCTGCATCCAGCGCGCGCTTGAGTTCTACTCGTCCACGGACGAGGGGGCCCTGTACCGGTTCAACTGGGTCTTCCCGGTCGAGCGGATCGAGAAGAAGGGGCTCGGGTTCGGAGGGGCCGAGCGACCCTCCCCCCGCTCCTACGCGTACCTCGACGAGTCCGAGGTGGAGACCAAGATCCAGTCGGATTTCAAGGACCACCCCCTGTTCCTGATCCCGAAGCACCAGAGGCGGACCCTCTTGGAGCGGCTTCTCGGCGACGCGGACTTCACCCTCTCCGAGACCGTGCTAGACGGGGATTTGTCCCCCATGAGCCGCCTGATCTTCGATTCGCTGCTCACCGCATACAACGGCGACCTTGAGCGCGTCTACCAGCACGTCCAGGTCGAGCGCTTCTTCTTGTCCAGGCGGTTCCGGAGGGGACTTGTGACCATCGAGCCACAGTTGCAGGTGGACGCGGGTCTCCGTCAGATCACCCTCAACCGCTCCCTGGAGTCCCTGCCCAAGGTCCTCCAGAACCTGACCCTCTTCGAGCCATTCGGGGACCTGGTGGACGCCAACCGCGGGATGGTTGAGTTCAACGACCTCCTCAAGAAGCCCATCGAGGCATTCAAGTACCTCCTTGCAACCTGCGAGAAGAGCACGGTGACCCTGCCGTCCGCGATCCTGCACCTGGACACGGTCTTTTTCGCGTCGTCCAATGATCGCTATCTGGAGGCGTTCAAGCAGATCCCGGACTGGCCGTCCTTCAAGGGGCGGATCGAGCTGGTCCGCATTCCCTACTTGCTCGATTACAGGAAGGAGGCCGATATCTACCGCTCTCAGGTACGCCCGGAGGCCGTGGGCAAGCACATCGCGCCCCACACCTTCGCTTGCACGGGGCTGTTCGCGGTGCTCACGAGACTTCGCGCGCCTGTGGCCGCGGGCCTCGACCCGCGCGTCCGCGGCGCCGTGGAGCGGCTCACCCCCATCGAGAAGGCGGACCTGTACGCGCTGGGGCGCGCGCCCGAGTGGGCCTCGCTCGAGGTGGCACTCGAGCTGTTGGCAGCGAGGCGGACCCTGCGCGAGGAGGCCGCGGCCCGCTCGCCGTACGAGGGAGAAGTGGGTGCCTCCCCGCGCGAGATCAAGACTATCCTGTTTAGCGCCGCCCTGAACCCGGAGTACGCCTGTCTGTCACCGCTCGCGGTGTTCGCGGGGCTCGAGGACCTGCTGAAGGACCGCTCCCTGTATGAGTTCTTGCGCGTGGAACCGCAAGGGGACTACCAGAATCCACCGAGGTTGATTGCGGCCGCGCGCGAGCGCTACCTCGAGTGGGCCGAGGACGACGTGAGGGAGGCGATGGGCCTGGCCGGCGAGAGCCAGTACGAGGACCTCCTCGCCCGGTATGCCCAGCACGCGAGCATGGTCCTGAAGGGCGAGAAGGTCCGCAACCCCCTCACGGGACGCCTGGAGGACCCGGACACGCGATTCTTGGAGGAGATAGAGGCCACGCTTCAGGTGCGCGAACGCGCAGCGGCCTTCCGACGCGATTTCCTGGGCACCATCGGGGCGTGGTCGCTAGACCACCCCGGGGAGCCCGTGCCATACGGGAGGTTGTTCCGCCCGTACGTGGAGGCCCTGCGGGAAGCCTTCTACCGCAAACACTCCCGCACGATTCGGCGTCTCGGCCTGCTCGCACTTCAGGTTTTGGGAGGCGAGAACCCGGCCCTGACCACCCAGGAGCGGGCCCGCCTGGACGAGGTCCTGGGCTCTCTGCGCAGGCGCGGCTACTGCGAGCGCTGCGCCGCGGAGGTCCTCCAGCACGTCCTGCGCCACCGCTACCCGCAGGCGTGAGGGGGGCGTTGTACGAGCCCCAGCATGGAGGCGCACTTCAGGCAACGGTTGCCCGGTCAGAAAGATGACCGGCGCGAGACCGTGTTCCTCGGCGCCCTGGTGTTCGCGGCTGCGCTCGTGCGCATCGCCTACCTGCTTCAGTACCGCGAGAGGGTCCCGTTCCTCGATGTCCCCATCTCGGACTCGGCTTACTACCACGCGTGGGCCGAGCGCGTGGCCTTTGGAGAGGGATACGGGGCTCGGCCTTACTACATGGCGCCCCTCTATCCGACCCTGCTCGGGCTCCTCTATCGGGTGACTGGCCCGCATCCCGAGGTCGCGGTGTACCTCCAGAGTGCACTAGGACTTGTCAACGGATGGCTTGTGGCGAGGCTCGGCCGGAGGGTCGCTGGGGCATGGGCCGGGCTCCTCGGGGCGGTCCTGATGACCCTGTACGCGCCGCTTGTGTTCCTCGAGACCAAGGTCCTGACCGAGACGCTGACGATCACGCTGCTCTTGCTGTCGGTGTGGTGTGCGAGCCGCGCCCTAGACGGGTCCGGGGACAGTCGGGAAGCCGACCCAGAAGACGGGGTGTGCCGGGCGCCGGCCAGGGGATGGCTTTTTGCGTGTGGCGTCCTTGCGGGCCTCGTGTGCCTTGCACGGCCAAATCTCCTGGCCATGCCGGGTCTCGTGGCGCTTTGGCTCGCAGCGCGCGCGCTGCGCCACCGTCCCGTGCCCCCCTTGCACCGCCTGGCCATCGCGGCGGCCGGCCTTGTCCTGACCATCGCCCCGGTCACCTTGCGCAATGCCGTGGTCGGGGACGATATTGTCCTGATCTCGTCCAACGGCGGGATGGTCTTCGCCCAGGGCAACCACCCGGACGCGACCGGAATCAGCACGGTCCTTCCAGGCTTCACGCCCCGCATCGAGGAGCAACAGGAGCAGGAGATGCGCATCGCCTCGCAGGCGCTCGGCCGCGATGTCCGTCCCTCCGAGTCCTCGGCCTTTTGGTTTCGCAAGGGGATCGGGTTTGCGTGGGAGGACCCGGTGGGGTGGGCCTCCTTGTGGCTACGCAAGGTGGTGTGGTCTCTTCATGCCCGGGAGCCTCGGGATGTGTACAACCTGGACCTCGAATCGGAGGTCATCCCCATGCTGGACCTTTTGTTTCTGCCGTTTCCAGCCCTGATGGGCCTCGCCGTCTTTGGGGCGTTGCGACGCCCCCGCCCATGGCCGCCCGTCGCGGTCCTGATGTGGATCGCAGTGGCGGCTGTGGGTGCGACCTTGATCGTCTTCTCCGTGTCGTTTCGCTACCGGGCGCCTGCGGTCCCCCTGTTGGCCCCGTTCGCCGGGCTTGGGCTGCTGCGGCTCGTCGAGGCCCTGCGGTCGCGCCGTTTCAGGGAGGCGGCACTCGGCTTGGCGTGCCTCGGCGTCGTGTCCTTGCCCTCCCTGGTCCCCTACCCCATCCCCGCCATCACCGCCGAGGCCCCGGCCAACTTCGGGGCCGCGTTTCTCAAGCGGGGGCAGGTGGGACCAGCGCTGGAGTGGACCCGGCGAGCGCTTCAAATGGACCCGTCTCTCGCGTCAGCGAACTACAACCTTGGCCTTGCCTTGAAGCGCCTGGGCGACCGGGACGGGGCGATCCGCGCCTTCGAGGCGTCGCTTGCGTCCAGGCCAGACGACCCTGCGGTCCTCAATGACCTCGCGGTGGCTCTCGATGAGGCCGGACGCAAGGAGGAGGCCATCGTCTTGTACCAGAAGGCCCTTGCCCTGCGACCAGAGGGCCGGATCGCCTACAACCTCGCCCTGGCGCTGTCCGACCTGAAGCGGTTTTGCGAGGCCGTTGCTGCCTTGCGTACCGCCGAGTCCCTGGGCCACGTCCCGGACCCGGCGTTCTCGCAGTGGCTTCAAAGGCAGGTACAGGAAGGTAGAGGCGTCCCGCCGTGAGCGGGACCCCCCACACGGCCCTGGTCAGACCATGTCAATGTAGCCGCAGGGACACTCTTCCGCGCACTTCTTGCAGCCGTTGCACAGTTCGATCTTGAACTTGAAGTGCTGCCCCTTGGGTAGGCGCTCGAACACGCTGTTCTGGCAGAACATCCAGCAGGTCTCGCAATCGAAGCACATCCCGCAGGACAGGCAGCGCTTCGCCTCGGCCAAGGTCTCGTCGCGCGACAGGCCCGCCGCGATCTCGGCCTCTGGATGCGCGAGACGCTCCTCGACCGAGAGTTCCTTGCCCTTGTTGCGGGGGGCCTTCTTGTACCAAGACAACTTTATCCGGTCTGACCGGACGACCGGAGGTCTTGCAGGCTCCTCGGGCATCGGACGGCCCCGCAGGTAGTGGTCAATCGCAATCGCTGCGCGCTTGCCCTGGGCGATGGCAATGGTGGCGAGGCCCAAATCCAACACATCGCCGCCCGCGAACACGCCCGGCTCCTTCGTCTGACCGTGCTCGTCCACCTTCACCCAGTCCCGACCCTCGCGCAGGTGGGGCAAGGGATCAAAATCAGGCTCCTGACTGACGGCTGCGATAATCGCCGTGCAGGGGACATCGAAGTCCGAGCCCTCGACCGGAACAGGCCGACGTCGACCGCTTTCGTCGGGCTCTCCGAGTTCGCAGCGCAGGCAGCGTAGCGCCACGGCCTTCCCGTCCGGTCCCTTGATCACCTCCTTGGGCGCTACGAGCAGTTCAATCTTGACGCCCTCGGCCTCCGCCCCCTCGATCTCCGGCTTAATTGCCGGCATCTCGACCCGGGTGCGGCGGTACAGGATGGTGACCTCCGCGCCAAGACGCCGGGACACGCGGGCCGCATCAATGGCCGTGTCGCCCCCGCCGACCACCAGGACCTTGTCCCCGACCTCGACCTTCTCGCCGGAATTGCACTTGTTCAGAAATTCGGTGCCAGTCCACACGTTGGGGGCGTCCTCGCCTGGGATGCGCAGGAGTTTGCCCTTGTGGGCCCCGATGCCTACGAAGATGGCACGATATTCCTTCTTCAAATCTTCGTAGGCTACATCACGCCCGACGACCGTACCCAGGCGCAGCTCCACACCGAGCGCCAGGATCCGGTCTATCTCCTTCTGAAGGACGTCGCGCGGCAGCCGGTATGGCGGGATCCCGTAATAGAGCATCCCCCCTGGCTTGGGGAATGCCTCGAAGACCGTGACGGGATAGCCCTTGCGCGCCAGGTGGTAAGCGCAGGTCAGACCAGCCGGCCCCGCGCCGATGACCGCGACCTTCTCGTCGTACCTTGCATCGCCCTCGCGGCGCAAGGGCAGCCCCTTGTCGAGCGCGAAGTCTCCGATGTGCCGCTCCATGGCGTTGATGTGGACCGCCTCGTCCACCTCCTTGCGGTTGCACTGGTCCTCGCAGGGGTGGGGGCACACGCGACCGCAGGTGGCGGGGAATGGGTTGTTCTCGGCGATGGCGTAGAAGGCCTCCTCGAGCACCTGGTCTACGGTCTTGCCGTAGGCCTCGTGCTGCGCGAGGGTCTGGACCCACCCGCGAATGTCCGTCCCCTGCGGGCACCCGCACACGCACGGCGGCGTTTTCGGGGAGGGTCGCGGGCGCAGATTCGAGGTCTCGCCGGCGCCTCCGCCTGGAGTGGCCCGCACCACAATGTCTTTCTTCGGAGTCTTCAGTTTCATGGCCTCACCATGAGGCACACCGCCCGGCTGGCGCGGCAGGGGTGCCCCATCCCGAAAAACCTCAAGTTGTGGCGCGCCCGAGGCCCGACTACTCGTTCGCCGCGCCTTCCTTGTGGGGCAACTGGATGTAGGAGCCCCCGAAGTACGCATAGACGCAGCGTCCCGAGTCCATCAGGATGCGGATCGCGGCCTTGCACAACTCGCGGTCCGCCTCCGGGTACTTCGCCTGGATCGCCTTGGTCAGGTCGCTGGCCTTGAGGTTCTTCTTCCCCATGGACTCCGCGACCATCTGGTACATCTCCTCGGCGATCTGTTCCACCGTGGGAGCGGCCATGGCGCACCTCCTTTTCGCAAGCCCACCAGGGGTCCAGGACACCCCGGACCCCCGGCGGGGCGTGACCATCACTCCTGATCAAACTTGATATGGGTCGAGCGCTTGTATGTCCAGCCCGCGTGCTTGAAATCATCAATGTGGTAGCGGGTAAACTTGATCCCTGTCAGTTTGAAGAATCGTGGCCAGCCGATGCGCTCGATCCAGTCGCCGATCCGCTCGAAGTTGCGCGCGTTCGCCGCGTACACCTCGATGATGTTCGTCACTGCCTGGACCACCTCGGGCCAGCGCGGTGGGTTGTTCGGCAAGAACGGGATCGCGAGCTTCGAGAATCGCGGCTCGGAGCGCGCGTTGGATACCTTGCCCCCGACCCAGATGGAGAGCCCGTCCGTGTCCGGGTTGTTGAGCGGCATCGCGGGGCACACCGTGTAGCAGTTCGCGCAGTACATGCAGAGTTTCTCTTCCACGGTGACCGACTCGAAGCCGTCCACGTTGCCCGGACGGATGGCGCCGGTGGGGCACGAGGCGACCGTGGTCGGGATCTCGCACATCTTCTTGAGCACGTCGTGCTTGACCTTGGGTGGACGCGTGTGCACGCCCAGGATCGCGATGTCCGAGCAGTGGACCGCGCCGCACATGTTCAGGCAGCAGGCCAGGGCCACGCGGGTCTTGGCCGGCAGGCGCTTTTCGCCCTGGAAGTAGGGCATCAACGCGTCCATCACGGCCTTCACCACGCCCGAGGCGTCCGTGGCCGCGGAGTGGCAATGGACCCAGCCCTGGGTGTGGACAATGTTCGAGACCTCGGCCCCCAGCCCGCCGACCGGGAAGCCCTCCTTCGCGAGGTCCGCGATGAGGGCGTCAATCTTCGAGGGGTCGGTCAGCAAGAACTCGACGTTGTTGCGGCTTGTGAACCGCAGGTGGCCCCCGCTGTACTTGTCCGCGAGGTCCGCGAACAGACGCAGGGTGTCCACCGCGAGAAGGCGCGGGGACGCGGCGCGAACAGTGTAGAGCCTGTCCCCCGACTCGGCCACATGGACCATCACGCCCGGTTTCAGGATCTCGTGGTACTTCCACTGCCCGTAGTTCTTCTTCACGATGGGCGGCAAAAACTTCTCGTAGTGGGGCGGCCCGATGTCCGTGATCCTTTTGGCAGGTGCTTCAGCCATCGTTCAATCCTCCTTTGAGCGGGCCTCCGAAGCGCGGGAGCCCGCAAGACCTTCACGCCTCTTCCCCTTCCGGCTGGAAGAAGATGTACGGGTTGTCCCTCGGGGCCGAGATCATCTCGGGCTCGGGGTCCAGCCCCACCGCGTCCAAAAACGTGGGCATCCCCAGGCGCTGGATCAGTTCACCCACGCGCTCGCGGTTTTTGCCGTTTTCGTCCCAGAACTCCCAAATGCGGCGGATGAGTTCCTTCAGTTGCTCGTATTCCTCGGGGTCGTCAATGGCGACGAACGGGACAAGGACGGACGATAGCAGCGCACCCTCCATGATGGGGGCCTTGGAGCCGAGCAGAAGGGTCGCGCCGCGGTCCAGACCGGGCCGGAGGGCCTTGGGCATGACATTGATGCAGTGCATGCAGTGGACACACTCGGCGTCGTCGATCTTCAGTTCCCCGTTGTACGAGATGCACTGGGACGGGCACTTGGCGACCACAGCGGCCTGAATGTCAAGCCCGGCCTTTGCGTAGTTCTCTACCTCGGCCTGGTCGATGCGGATCGCGTCTCTCCAGATTCCGATGATGGAAAGGTCCGCCCGCGCGATGGAGGCGACGCAGTCGTTTGGGCACCCCGCGCACTTGATCTTGAACTTATATGGGAACATCGGGCGGTGCAATTCGTCCTGGAAGTCTTGCGTCAGGTTGTAGCAGAGTTTCAGGGTGTCGTAGCAGGCCCACTCGCAGCGGGCCGGGCCCACGCAGGCCGAGGGCGTGCGCATGCACGACCCGGACCCGCCCAAATCGAAGCCGGCAGCGGTCAGTTCCTGAAAGGTCGGCTCCAGTTCGTCCGTGGTGGTCCCCAAAAAGATGATGTCGCCGGTAGAGCCGTGCATGTTGGTCAGGCCCGATCCGTGCCGCTCCCAGATGTCCGCGAGGGTTCGCAGGGCTTGCGAGGTGTAGAACCAGCCAGCGGGCTGGTTGACGCGCATCGTGTGAAAGTGGGCGACATTCGGGTACTTGTCGGGCAGGTCGGAGTAGCGCCCGATCACGCCTCCGCCGTAGCCCATCACGCCCACGATCCCGCCGTGCTTCCAGTGGCCGATGCGCTGCTCGTAGGAGTCCTCGAGCTGACCCATGAGGTCCTGGACCATGGGCTTTCGGCCCTGGACCTTGTACATCTCGTTGACGAAACTGGGATAGGGTCCCTTCCTCAGTTCGTCCAGCATCGGGGTCTCTCGTTTCGCCATGTGTCGTGCCCTCCGTGCAGTCCAAACCCGATTCGCGAGGGCGCCCCGCCGGACGTCCTCCCAGGGGCCAGCATGGTCCCCAAGAAGGGCGAATGTCAACGAAGAACGGGGCGGAAGTTGACAATGATCGGACAAGGGACATTGCGGCTCAGCAATCTGACATGGGGCCGCTTGTGATTCGGAGCCGTCCCCCATGATGCGTTGCCGCGCTCCTGGAAATGAAGGTCGCGACGTCGGTTCCTCGATACACGACGCGGGCTGGGGAGTGACCGGCCCGTGCCGGCGGCTGACTCCGATGGCTCTGGCCCGCGACCAGGGCAAACGGTTCTGGTCGCTCGAGGTCCGGGCGGGATGCTTCACGCATTCACTTCATCGGAAACGACAGGAGGGAGTTGGAGGCTGTCGGCGATTCGGCAAGTGCCTGTGGGAGGGGCCAATCACACCGCACCAGAGGAGGGTGGAACGGTTTGCCACCTTCTCACGATAGAAGGGGCGATGGACCCGGCTGTTCGCGGCCCGGGGCATGCACCGGGAGCGGGCAGCCACCGAGGGTGGGACTGGTGGGCGCGTGGCGGAGGCGCTGCGCGGCGGGAGAGGTCTGTCGGATGGCCGGTGAACGGCGGGAGGCCCCGTGGGGGGCCGGGGGGAGGAGGCCGCCACGACTGCGTCCGCTGGGCACGAACGCGCCTCCCCGTGCCCACCTAGCGCCTAAAACTCCATGATTTCCTTCTCTTTCCTCGCGGTCAGTGCATCCACTTCCTTGACGTATGTTTCGGTAGTCTTGTCCACCCGATCCAGCGCGCGCTTCTGGTCGTCCTCTGATAACCCCTCGGCCTTCTCGATCGCGGCCCGGTGCTCTCGCCGGACCGCCCGCAATGCCACCTTGGCCTCCTCGGCCATCTTCTTGACCTGCTTCACCAGTTCCTTGCGGCGCTCGGTGGTCAGGGGTGGTATCGGCAGCCGGACGATGTCCCCGTCGTTGGACGGATTCAGCCCGAGGTCCGCCTGGGCAATCGCCCGCTCAATCGCCGGGATCAGTTTTTTCTCCCACGGACGGATCGTGATCAGGCGCGGGTCGGCCACGGCCACCGCCGCCACCTGGTTCAAGGGCGTGGGCACGCCGTAGTACTCGACCTTGATCCCGTCCAGGAGGGCCAGGTTGGCACGTCCTGTCCGCACCCGCGACAACTCCTTCTCGTAGTTCTGGATGACCTTCTTGAATGCCTGGTCCATCTCGCGCAATGTCTCTTCAATCATGGCAACCTCCCAAGATGGCCCGCGCCGCGACCCGACGCGGGCGGTTCGACCTACTCCGCTACGAGGGTCCCGACGGGTTCCCCCCGAAGGAGCGCCGGGATATTCCCTGGCACGCGGATATTGAACACGTGAAGTGGGAGCCGGTTCTCGCGGCACAGGGCGACCGCGGTCTGGTCCAGAACCTTCAGGCCTTTCTCGATCACCTCCTGGTAGGACACCCGGACAAACCGGGTTGCATCCCGGTGCGTCACGGGGTCTGCATCGTACACGCCATCCACCTTGGTCCCCTTCAGGATGGCCTCGGCCCCGATCTCGAGCGCACGCAGCGCCGCTCCGGTGTCCGTCGAGAAATACGGATGCCCGGTGCCGGCCACGAAGACCACCACGCGCCCCTTTTCAAGGTGCCGGATCGCGCGTCGCCGGATGAACGGCTCGCAGACCTGGGGCATCTGCACGGCCGACAGGACCCGGGTCTGCAAGCCGACTCGCTCCAGGGCGTCCTGCAAGATCAGCCCATTCATGACGGTCGCCAGCATCCCCACCATGTCCGCCGTGGACCGCTCGAACTTCTGCCCCGTCCCGGACACGCCCCGGAAGAAGTTCCCCCCACCGACAACAAGAGCGATCTCGACGCCCAGCATCCGCGCCTCGGCCACCTCGCTGGCAAGCCTCATCACGGTTTCGGGGTGGACCCCGTGGGACTCCGGCCCCATCAGGACCTCGCCCGACAGTTTCAGGAGGACACGCCGGTATCGCGGCTTCGGGGTGTCCACGCGCCCCCTCAGAGCCCTTCGCCCAGTTCGTACCGCGCGAACCGCCGGATTCGCACGTTCTCGCCGGTCCGGCCGACCACCTCGGTCAAGAGGTCGCGCACAGTCTTGCTCTCATCCCGGATGTACGGCTGGTCCAGCAGGCACGTCTCCGCGTACCACTTTGCCATCTTCCCCTCGATGATGCGGGCCACGACCTCTGGAGGTTTCTTCTGGTCCGCGACCTGCGCGGCGAAGATCTCTCGTTGTTTCTCGACCAGGTCCGCGGGGAGGTCCTCACGCGACACCGCGATGGGCGCCATGGCCGCGATCTGGAGGCAAACCTCCTTGACGAACTCGTTGAAGACGTCCGAGCGCGCCACGAAGTCCGTCTCGGAGTTGACCTCCACCAAAACCCCGATCCGGCCCTCGCCATGGAGGTACACCGCGACCTTGCCCTCGCGCGCCTCTCGGCTCATCTTCTTGACGGCCGTGGCCTGGTTGCGCTTGCGCAGAATCTCCGCGGCCTTGTCGAAGTCTCCCCCGGCCTCCTCCAGCGCCTTCTTGCAGTCCAGGATCCCAGCGCCCGTCGCAGCGCGCAACTCCTTGACCTGCTCCGCACTCACCGCCATCGTCTGTCCTCCTCGGTACTCGGGATCACCTGCCTCCGGTCAGTTCGCCTCTGTCTGTCCGGAGGTCTGGCGCGAGCGACTCCCGCGGACCACGACCTCCGGGCCCCCCGCGCCACCCACGTAGGGAACGGCCTCCCACTCCGCTCCGCCCTTGCGCACCTGGGCACCCTCGATGCAGGCCTCCGCCGCAGCCGACGCCACCAGCCGGATGGCCCGGATCGCGTCGTCGTTGCCCGGGATCACGTAAGTGATGTTGTCGGGGTCGCAGTTCGTGTCCACGAGCGCGACCACCGGAATCCCGCATCGCACCGCCTCCCGCACCGCGATCCGCTCGCGGTTCGGGTCCACAACGAACAACGCCCCAGGAAGGGCCCTCATGCGGCGCATCCCGCGCAGGTTCTTCAGCAGGCGCGCTTGCTCCTTCTCGAGCCGCACGACCTCCTTCTTCGGCAGCCGCTCGACCGACCCCTCGGCCAGCAGGCCCTCGATCTCGTCAATGCGATCCAGGCTCTTCCGAAGGGTGACGAAGTTGGTCAGGGTCCCGCCCAGCCAGCGGTTCGTCACGAACGGCATCCGGCAGCGCTGGGCCTCCTCCTCGATGACGGCCTGGGCCTGTGGCTTGGTCCCCACAAACAGCACCGCCTCCCCCTCCGCCGCTACACGCGACAAGAAGTTCATCGCCTCCTGGAACAGGCGCACGGTCTGCTGGAGGTCAATGATGTGGATGCCGTTCCGCGCCCCGAAGATGTACGGCTTCATCTTGGGGTTCCAGCGGTTGGTCTGGTGGCCGAAGTGGACCCCGGCCTCAAGCAACTCTTTGATCGTGACGGGCATGTCTCGTCCTCCGTTTCGGCGGGCAGCCCTCGCAGGGACCCGCTCCCTCCATCCCCGGCCTGCGCCCCTCCCAAGGCGCCACGGAGGCCTTCCGATGGGGATGTGCGTCGTTTCCGCTCGTCGCCCCGTGCGACGTGCAGCGCTGGCTTCTACCACCTTTCCGCCCGGATTGCAACCTCGCTCGCGACCCGCTAGAAAACCAACGCCAAGGGAGATTGACAACCCTCATTGGAAAGCGTTCTGAAACGAGTGGACAATCCGCTGTCTGGTGTCGTTCGTCATCCATTGACAGACAGGAGGATCCCATGGGCAAGTTGGTCAACCCGCACGGCAGCCCGACGCTCAAGTGCCTGCTCCTCGAAGGGAAGGAGCGCGAAGAAGAGGTCCGCAAGGCCGAGAAACTCAAAAAGGTCCCCATGACCAGTCGCGAGACCGGCGACCTAATCATGATGGGAATCGGGGGCTTCACACCCCTCGATGGGTTCATGGGGTACGAGGACTGGAAGGGCATCTGTGACGAGATGAAGATGCCCTCGATGAATGGCCTGTTCTGGCCGATCCCGATCACCTTGTCCGCGGCCGAGGACCTCGCGGACTCGATCTCGCTGGGCGAAGAGGTCGCCCTGTGGGACGTCGAAACCAACACCCTCATGGCCACGATGAAGGTGACCGAGAAGTACCGGATTGACAAGGAGCACGAGTGCAAGCAGGTCTTCCGCACCACGGACCCCAAGCACCCGGGGGTCGCGATGGTCATGGCCCAGGCCCCGGTCAACCTGGCCGGACCGGTCAAGGTCCTGTCCGAGTCCTACTTTCCCGAGCACTTCAAGGGCCTGTACCAGCGCCCGGCCGAGGCCCGCAAGGCCTTCGAGGAGCGCGGGTGGAGCACGGTCGCGGCCTTGCAACTGCGCAACCCCATGCACAACAGCCACGCTTATCTCGCGTGGATCGCCATCGAGGTCTGCGACGGGGTGTACATCCACCAGCTAGTGGGGAAACTGAAGCCCGGCGATATCCCCGCGGACGTGCGCGTGCGCGCGATTGACGCGCTCATCAACAAGTACTTCCGCAAGGAGCGCGTCATCCAGGCAGGCTACCCGCTCGACATGCGGTACGCCGGACCGCGCGAGGCCCTGCTGCACGCGGTCTTCCGTCAAAACTACGGGTGCTCCCACCTGATCGTGGGCCGCGACCACGCGGGCGTGGGCGATTACTACGGGCCGTTCGATGCGCAGAAGATCTTCCATGAGATCCCCAAGGACGCGCTGGAACTGAAGCCCCTGCCGCTCGACTGGACCTTCTACTGCTACGAGTGTGCCAGCATGGCCTCGATGAAGACCTGCCCGCACGAGAGCAAGGCCGTCATTGACGACGACGGGAACTACAAGGGCGGCGCGCGCCTGCTCTTGTCCGGCACCCTGCTGCGCAAACTGATGAGCGAGGGCAAGCCGGTGCCGAAGGAGTTCAGCAAGCCCGAGGTCATCGCGATCTTGAAGGAGTACTACGACAGCCTTGAGAAAAAGGTCGAGATTGAGCTGCATGGCGCGGCCACCGGAGAGGCAGCAAAGAAGTCCTGAGCCCGCTTTCGTTCCGCCAGAGACTCCTCGCACCCCTTGACCATCGCTCATGTGCCCGCGTACGCTTCCGACATGCCGCGCGACCGCTCCAGGCGCCCCCAGTCGCCCTCCACGCCGACGGTGAAGCCGGGCGAGGTCCCACCCCCGCACCACGTCGAGGCCGAGATGAGCCTGCTCGGGACGATCCTGCAAGAACCGGCATCGCTGTCCGTGGCTGTGGAGCACGTGGCACCGGAGGACTTCTACGTCCCCGCGCACCAGAAGGTCATGGAGGCCATGCTGCGGTTGTTCGAGAAAGGGGTGGCAAGCGACGTGGTCACGGTGGCGGACGCCCTGATGGGCCGCGGGGAACTGGAGGCCGTGGGCGGGGTCGCCTATCTGGCCCGGCTCGAGGCCGAGGCCAAGGCCACTGCGAGCGTCGAGTACTACGCGAAGATCGTGCGGGACAAGGCGCTCATGAGGCGGATGATTGACGCCGCGGCGACCATCGTGGCCGAGGGCTACTCCGGCGAGTACGAGTCGGAGGAGTACCTCGACCGCGCCGAGCAGAAGGTCTTCTCGGTCGGGGACGAGCGGATGCGGGGACGCGTGCGTCGCCTGGACGAGGTCCTGCGGACCGCGGTCACCCGGATCCAGTCCCTTTACGACCGTGGCGAGCACGTCACCGGTATCCCCACGCGGTACGAGGCGTTGGACCGACTTCTGCTGGGGTTCCAGGACTCGGACTTAATCATCGTTGCGGCGAGGCCCTCGATGGGCAAGACCAGTTTCGCCCTAAACCTCGCGGTGAACGCCTCGTGCTACTCCAACCCTCGTCACGTGTTGTTCTGCTCGCTCGAGATGGCGGAGCAGCAGATCGCGGACCGCATCCTCTGCATTTACCGGGGGCTGGACTCGAACCGGCTGCGGCGTGGCTTTCTGGCCCAGTCCGAGCTGAGCGCCGTGCGCGAGACGCGCGAACTCTTACGCAATGCCCCGCTGTACATTGACGACTCACCGAGGTTGAGCGTGCTCGAGTTGCGCGCCAAGGCCCGCCGTTTGAGGGCCCGCGGGGAACTCGACATGGTCATAGTGGACTACCTCCAGCTGATGGAGCCCACGGACAAGAAGGTCAGCCGCGAGCAGCAGGTGTCCGAGATCTCGCGCTCCCTCAAGTCCCTCGCCAAGGAACTGAACATCCCCGTGGTGGCCCTCTCCCAGTTGAACCGGGCGCCCGAGACGCGACCCGGGAAGGACAAGCGACCGCAGTTGTCGGACTTGAGGGAATCCGGGGCCCTGGAACAGGATGCAGACGTGGTCATCTTCCTGTACCGCCCCGAGTACTACTTGCGGGAGCAGACCGAGGAGAAGGACAGGGGCATCCTCGAGGTCATCGTGGCCAAGCAGCGCAACGGGCCAACGGGCACGGCTAGGCTCGCCTTCTTGCCCGAGACCATGCAGGTCGCAAACGTCGCGGGGGAGGAGAACCCCTCAGATTGAAGCGCGATGCGGGCCGCCGGGGTCAGTACAAGAGCTCGGAACGCGGCCGCGGGCGCTCCGACAGTACGCGGACGAGTTGGGCGGGCTCCGTGACCACGAAGTCCGCCCCCTTCTCGCGCATCTGGGTGGCGGCCTTGCGGTCCAGGCCGATCGCGCACCCGACCAGGGTCAAACGGTAGCGCTCCTTGAGGGCCACGAGCCCACGCTCGTCGGGCAGGCAGTTACCCACGTAGGCCACCCGTGGCGCGGTCTGCATCTCCTCGAGCCCGCGCAGGCGCTCGATGGCCTCTGTCACCTTGGTCGCGTAGTCCGCCTCCGTCGTCTCCACCACGCCGAGCGAGCGGATCCAGCGGGCCTCCTCCGGGTCCATCATCCCCATCCCCATCGCCCCGCGCCCGACCACCACGTCGAGGTAGCGCTGGATGTCCAGGCGGGTCAAGACATGCTGGACCTCGGACTGGCCGCGGCTCGTCACGACCCCGAGCGGACAGCGCTTGCGCAGGGTCGCGATGTCCGCAGGGTCCAGCCACGAGGTCTCGAGGTCAATGGCCCCGGCCTCGGTGACAAACTGGCGAGGCTGCCCGTGCTCGTGAAGGAAAAGGTCCTCGCCAAGGTAGGCCTCGGCCAGGATGCGGCTGACGAAGTTGTCCATCATGATGTGGCCCTCGGCCAGGGCGAGGAAACGGTTGCGCAGTCCCCTCACCCGACCAAGTCCCCTCATGCCGCCTCCCCTGGACCGCAGGGTCTTGTTGAACTCCTGGAGGTTCTTGAGCCGGGCGATCTCTCCGAGGCTGATGCGGAGACGCCCGGTCGCGCGGACGGCCTGGAGCAGGTCCGCCCCGTCGTACCCCTCGAAGTCCTCCTCGTTGAACTCGACTGGCAGCGAGTGGAGGGCGGCCAGGAGCAAGGCATACATGACATCGCGGTTGGACTCGATGCCTTGCACACGCGCGAACTCCTCCACCTCGGCCGGGCTGAATACGGGCCCTCCATGGGGTTCGACCCCGAGCAGGCGCACCAGGTAAGCGTCCACACCTTTGCTGACCGCGGCGCACCGGGACTTCGAACGGTCAATCAGGGCGTCCTCCATGTCGAAGACCACAAGGTCGTAGTTGGAAACTCCACCCATAACGGCTCATCCTCCTGGCTTGAAGCGATACGGCCATCGGATCACACAGACCCCGCCCGCAGGCTTGGGGAACTTGAGGCTCGCGATCTGACGGAGCACACACGCCGCGACCTCCTGGCCCAGTTCATTTGCGGTGACAGTCAGCCCCGAGATGCTCCCGTCTTCCTCGATGGTGAAGCGGACCTCCAGGCGTCCTGCGAGCTCCGGGTTACGCTGGAGGTACATTTCGTAGCAGGCGCGCACCGCCCCTGCCCGCCCCCCCATCACTCGGGCCACGTCCTTCTGGTCGCAGAATCCGGCTGGGCGCGAGACCTCGACCTTGGCCTCGGTCTTCGTGGGCTTCGGCACCCGGTCCGCCGCGAACAAGATCGGGATCGCCGCAGGGCAAGGCCCCCCCTCCCGACAGGCAAGGCCTGGGAACCACTGAGAGACGTCGGTGAATGCGGGGCCTGGAGCGGCCAGGACCTCCGCCACCGCATCGGCGAGCATCGCGGACGGCAAATCCCGAGCCCGGACGATCACCGGAACCAAAGGGGCCAGGGCACAGCCGCTTCTCGCCTCCTGGAACCATCTTCCGAGCGCAGCCGCCAAAAGACCCTTGAAGCCCTCTGCTTCACCCCAGCGAACCTGAACCCCTGTCACCTCCCCCCCTTGGCGCAGGACTCGTACGCCCTCGGGCCACGTCCCGCCTGGGACCCCGCATCGCCCCCCTGCCGCCGGCGGATAGATTTCGGCGGCGTCTGCCCCGAGGGCCACAAGGACCCTCGCGCCCTTGGGGGCCTGAAGCCCAGCGATGGCCGGCACCTGGCGAAAGAAGAACGGCAGGACCTGGAACAGGGAGCCCGGTTGGAGAAGCCGTGCCTCCCCGAGTCCCGCTCGCTCCGCCAGAGCAAGGGCGGTCTCGAACCGCTGCGCGGGCACGCCCTGCTCCACGGTCCACAGAAGGGTCCGGGGCCTGTCCTTGCGGTCCGCGTTGCGCGCCTCGCCCGCTTCCGGATACGCGCGCGCCTCGATCGGGGCCGCGGCCTCTATGGCCTCGCGCAAGCGGGCGCCCCCGACCTCAACAAGGGCATCGGTGAGGCGGGTCAAATCGGCGCCAGATGCCACAGGTGCTCCGGGGAACCTCTGGTCTTTCGCGAGGTCCCGAACCTGTCCGTCCTCCCAGGCGAGGGCCGGGCGAAGTCCCACGCGCATCTCCTCGCCTTTCAGGGCCACCACGACGAGCGGGGTGTACGTGCCTGCGAGCCCGGTGACGGGTGTGGAGGGCCTCGGCTCCGCAACCGGCGCGACCGGCATGGGGAAGACGCGCCCCTGAAGGAGGGAGTTCGCCTGCTCCCGCACCTTGGCGAAGGATGGGCCAAGCCCCTTCTCCTGGCCCTCGCCGAGGGCCAACCACCGGGCAAGGCGCTCGAGCGCCCTGGGGAAGGCTGTCTGCATGGGGTCGGAGGTGATGGGATTCGGCCAGCCAGGGAGGGCCTGCATCAGAAGGGGTCCCCTTTCGAAATCCGGGGCCGCGACCGCGGCCGCCAGCGCGTCCAGGAGGCGTCTGGCCGCCAAAAGACGAAGGGAGGGCGCCAGGGGGTCGTCTTTCTCTGCGCGGGCCAGGACACCGCTCAAATCCGCGACCGCCGAGGGGTCGAAGGCCCCTGCCATGGCGCGTAGGTCCGCGGCCAGAGCGGCATCTCGACCGGCGACGCGGTCTGCGACACCCTTGAGGAAACCCGCAATTCGAGCGGCATCACCAGGTCCACCACCCGTCACTCGGGTGAGCCACTCGGCACCAAAGGAAAGGCCCGCGGCCAGGGTGCACAAATCGAAGCGCACGGCCGCATCGAGGACCGACGGGTCTGCCCCCGGCTTCGATGCCTCGGCCTTGAGCGCCTCGAGCTCGCGGAAAAAGGCGTCGTCGGCCCCAAGCCCGACCAGCCGCGAGGTCGCCTGTTCCAGGTCGAAGGCGGGCTTCTTGGGGGCCGGTGGAGGCTCCTTCCGGCAGGAGGACACGCACCAGGCCACGACACACGGGAGCGCGGTCAGTGTCCATCGCAAAATCGCCTCCTTTCCTCGGGCGCGATCTCGCTTGTCCATGTCCATCCCTCCCGAATCGCATCGCGCCGAGTATAGACCCGGCGTCGCCCCTGTTCAATCCGAGAGGTTGGTTTGACATGGCCCCATGCGCTTCCTATCCTTGCGCCCGGGGAAGCCCACGCGGGCCACACACGCGATGAAGGATCCGAGGCGACAGGCGAGGAGGTACGCGAAGGAGGTGGCGAATATCCTTCGTCACCGCGGCCGGCGTCTGCCCGCCACGGAGCGGGAAAGGCTTTGGGCCAACCTGAAGGCCCTTCAGGACGCGCTCCGGGAGGGGGGCGAGGCCAGGCGCGTGGAGCGTGCGGTGCGAAACCTGCGAGACGCGCTCGCGCCGCACGCGGACACCTTACGACGTGCCTCGGTCCTCGAGTACGTCCAGTCCCTCGGGACCGCGGTCGCGGTGGCCCTGCTGATTCGGGCCTTCGTGCTGGAGGCGTTCAAGATCCCCACGGGGTCTATGATTCCTACTCTGATGGTTGGCGACCATATTTTTGTGAATAAGTTCATCTATGGGCTGCGTATCCCGTTCACCAACCGGCATTTCGTCACCTTCGGAACCCCCAAGAGGGGGGACGTCGTCGTCTTCGAGTTTCCGGGCGAGGGAGACGACCACGGCAAGGACTTCATCAAGAGGGTCGTAGCCGTGGCCGGGGACCGTGTCCGGCTGGCCGGGTATCACCTGATCTTGAATGGCAGTCCGGTCGCGAGCGAGGTCGTGGCCCAACGGGCGTCCTGCAACGACGAGAACCTCGTCATGTGCCGATGCGACATCCAGAAGGAACGCCTGGACGGCCATGAATACGTCACCCAGCACCTGTCCAAGCCCGATCCGGCGGACCCCATCCGCTGCCAGGACACGCGACCGGACTGGCCCACGGAGGACCCGAGGATGTACGGAAGTCGGGGGACCAACGGGGACTACCCGGTGGTCACGGTCCCGGAGGGGCACGTCCTGGTCATGGGAGACAACCGCGACAACTCGAGCGACGGACGGTACTGGGGCTTCGTCCCCATCGAGAACGTCAAGGGGAAGGCCCTTGTCGTCTGGTGGCCGCCGGGGCGCTGGTTTCGGGCGGTACATTGATGACCGCCTGGGCGAGGGCAGCCCGGGTGCCAGGGTCCCGTCGGCGAGAGGCCACCTCTGGGTCGAGCAACCCTTGCTCGGCGAGCAGGTCCCACGCGAGCAGCACGGCCCCCAGAACAGGCGGCGCGTCAATCGTGCGGACCTCAATCCGGGGGAAGGCAGCGCGGGCCTCGGCCTCGATGGTCCGGGCAAACAGGGGGCAGGAGGCCTGTGTCAACACGCTGCCCCCGAACACCAGAGGAAACGCCTCGTCGGGACGAAAGAGGCGCTCAGCCACGAGCCGCACGCACAATCCGAGTTCGCGTCCCATCTCAACTAGGATGCCTCGAGCCACCTCGTCCCCTGCCCCTGCCGCCTCGAAGACCAGCGGGGCCAGCGTGGCCGCGAGCGCACCAAAGGGCACGGGTCGCTCGGGACCGTCTTGGGGGATCATGAAGTCCACCAGGTCTTCAATCTCTTCGAGCCCGAGCCGCTCCACAACCAAATCCTCAATCAGGGTCTTGGGTCCTCGTCCGTCCTTGCCCCGGCGCGCTGCGCGCAGCCCGGCGATGGCGATGTCTGTCCCCCCTCCGCTGTCCCCGAGTTCGCTCGCGAGCCCGCCCACCCTGGCCTCGCGGCCATCGCGGCCACGCCCGACCGTGTTCGCCCCAGTCCCGGACACCACAGCGACCCCGACCCCGTCGTCCGTGCCGGCCCGCAATATCAGGAACGTGTCGTTGACGAGGACCCGATGTCTGACAAGGTCAGGTTCCCCGATCCGCTCCGCGACCTCCGCGGTCACCGCGTCCAGGACCTCGCGGTCCTTGCGCCGATCGAGCCCTGACAGGCCATAGGCCACGGCCCCGGGTTTCGACCCCTCGCGCCGGCAAGCCTCCACCAGACGGCCCACGACGTCGCTCAATGTGGCGCGCGCCGCGGTGACGCCGACGGCCTGGTAGTTCCCCGGCCCGGCCAGGACATGCGCCACCACGCGCCCATCCGTGGTCATGGCGAGTCCGGCGGTCTTGGTCCCTCCCGCATCTACCCCGAGCAGGACGATGGGAGAAGGGGACTCGGGCTCTGTGAAACAGGACGTCCCCATGAGGCCCCTCGAGCGAGCGTCCGAGACTCACTCGCCGGACTCCACTCCGGCGGGGACGAGGATACCGCCTGGCCGCACGCGGAACAATCGCCCACCGGAGCGTACGGTACGCCTCGCCATAGACCAGACGACCACCGCAAGCGCCGAGAGGTCCCATAGCGGCGCAATCAAGAAGCCCGCGACCGCAGGTCCGGCCCCACGCACCGCACGTACCCACGTGCCCGCCAGCGTGGCCCGGGCCGCCCCAGCCACGGCGAGTGCGGCGAGACAAAGAGGGCCTCCCTGGACCATCAGGGCGAGCAAGCAGAGGGGGAGGGCCGCGAGTCCCATCGCGAAGAGGAGCGTCCGGCCCAAAAACGCCCGCGCGAGGACCGCGAGGTGCCGGAACAAGACGCGCGAGAGAGACCCGCGACCGCCCGTCCCCACGGGCAGTGGGACGAGAAGGGCTTGGTCTCGCCGCAAACCCATCAGGAGGGAGGATGTCGGCCCCAGGCGGTTGAGGGACACAGGGTCCTGAAGGGCGCGCATCAGGTTCTCGCGCCGAGTCGCCACGCACACCGGCAAGATTCCCGCGGGACCGTACCAGGCGGCAAGCAACGGCGCGAGGTCCGCGACCAGCCGTCCAAAGGGCGCACTTCCTGAACCACTCGGGGACGCTACCGGAATCGCCGCAGCCGCGTGGAGGTGGTCGTTCGAGGCGATGGCGGCCGCAACCGGCGCGACCTCGTGCGCGGCGGGCCTCGCGCAGGGGTCCAGCCAGATTGCGACCTCCACGTCATCTGGCAAGGCCTCCACGGCCTTCGCCGCAAACCAGGCATCTGAAAAGACCCTCGCCGGTGGGTCCCCGACCACCTTGTGAACCCGGGACGGGGCGATGAGGCCCGATGCCTCGCGCAAGGCGGACTCAGACGCCGTGTCCAGACTGGGATAAGCCGCGCACACAGCCATCGGCCCAAAACCCCCCGAGACGGCGACGGAGCGGACGAGGGTGGAAGACAGGGGGTGGTCCAGGGATGCCGCCAAGACCACGGCGAACTGGGGCCGCAACTCGCGTTCTCGGACGGCCCGAGCCCCCCGAAGGTAGGCGTCGACCGCGAGGCAGGCGCCGGCAAGGGCCACGGTCGCGAGCACGAGGACCACAAGGCTGACCAGCATGGGCCTGCGCTTCTAAAAAAGCGTATGAATCGTGTCGCCTCCGGATTCGGGAGTCAAGGGGCGCCGGCGCGGAAAGGGTTCTGAATTTCGGGTCTGGAATGCTGCGGCTTGCCGACACCGTGACGGCGGATTGAGCGTGGGTCCAGGGCATGGACTTCGCGAGGGCGAGCGACCGATAATCCGGTGCAATCCCCGTGGGGGACACCGGGGTCGTGAGTGCTCGGGATCGAATATTGCTCGGGCTTCTCGTGGCCGCAAGCGCGGCCATGGCCGCGTATCCCGCCGGTGACCCGGACGTGTTCTTTCACCTGGCCGCGGGCCGCGAAATCGTGACCTCGGGGCACATCCCGGACACGGAAACCCTGTGCGTCGTCTCGGAGGGTCGTCCGTTTCGCAACCATGAATGGGCCTACGACACGCTTCTGTGGCTGGCCCACGACGCCATCGGACCCGCGGGCGTCACGGTGTTTCAGGTCGGCCTCGCCGCGCTCCTGTTCGCCCTGGTGGGACTCCTCGGGGCACGCCTCGGGGCCTCGCCCGTCGTGCTGGCGGGAGTGGGGCTTTTGTTTTTGCCCCTGTTCCGGGGACATCTGGAGGCCAGACCGCACGTGGCGGGCTACGCCCTGGCCGCGAGCGCCCTCCTCGCGCTTTGGGACCTGCGGGGGGGAGGTAGGGGGTGCCTTGGATGGCTCGCGGGCATCCAGGTGGTCTGGACCAACGTCCACGGCTCTTTCCCGTTGGGACTCGTCCTGTGGGGCATCGTGGCCGCGACATCGTTTCTCGGACCGAGACCGCGCGGGCCCATCCTTTGGGCCGGGCCTCTCACGGCACTCGCCACACTGGCCAACCCGTGGGGGCCGGACCTGTGGGGCGTGGTGCTGCACCACGCGGAGCCCGCGTACCGCACGATGGTGCCTGAATGGAAACCCGTGGACTTTGGCGAGTCCCCGCTGGCAGACGCCCTTTTCCTGGCGTTGCTCGGGGCCGGGCTTTTGTCGTTTCTGCCAAGGGCGAACCGGATGCGGCTGGACCGGCTGGCCCTGCTGCTCGCCTTCCTGGTCCCTGCGACCGTGGCCTCGAAGTTCACCTTGGGCCTCGCGGTGGGCGCGGTCCCAGTCCTGGCGGCGAACCTCTCGGCTTTGCGCTGGATGGCGCGGCCCCTGCCCCTTTTGGGTCTGTGGGGAGCCGCGCTGGGAGCCGCGGTCCTGGTGCCGCCCCACGTATCCCCCTGGCGTGGCCTGGGATTTGGGCTCGACCTGCGCGACCACCCCTCGGGCGCCGTAGCCTTTGCCAGGCAGAATGGCGTGGCGGGCCGCGTGTTCGCCCCGTTCCACGAGGGTGGATACATCGCCTACGCGGCCTACCCGGACCTGCGACCCTACATAGACGGGCGGGCCTACGTGCACGGACTGCCCGCGATCCGGCGCTACCTGTCCGCCCTGGCCGACTATCGCGCTTTCCAGGACCTGCACGCCGAGTATCGCTTCGATTTCGTGGTCGCGGACCTCTTGGACCCGGCCTTCCCGCGCCTCCTGGCTGGCCTGCAAGACGACGCGAGATTCGACCTCGTGTACCTGGATGACCGTTATGCCGCCTTCTTGCCCAAGGCGGCGCGGCCTCCAGGGGTCGAGCCATTTCACGTCCTGCGACCCTCCACGGACCCGAGATATCTCGGCCACCTGCCCGAGGCACAACTTCCTCTGGCCCGCTCGGAGGTCTCGCGGGTCCTGTCAAGACCCGAGGGGGAGGTCCTAGGCCGGCTCCTGAGGGGGGTTCTGGCCTTGCGCGAGGCCGGGGTAGGGCTGGACCCGGATGCGCGCGTCGCAGAGGCCAAGGCCCAAGCCGCGTGCGCAGAGGCATTCCTGGACCTCCAGTTCCTCGTGCGCGCAAGGCCAGACGTGCCGATGTTCCGCTACTTCCTGGCCAAGGCCCTCGTCTGCGCCGGGCGATGCCAGGAGGCCAAGGCTGTGGCGGCACGCGCGGCACATGACTTTCCCGACGCGCGTCGCCTGCTCCGTTCGCTCGAGGCCTGCGAGAAAGCCCGTTGACACGCTTTACGCGATGCGCCATCCTGCGTCTTCGGGTAGTGCAGGAGGTGACCATGGCCCGCAAGACGAACTCCCACCCGGACGTGCTGGTTTCCATCAACCCCGCGACCTTGGAACGCCTGGGTGAGGTTCGGCTCGCCTCTGCCGAGGACGTCCGCAGGGCCGTCGCAGAAGCGGATGCCGCCTTTCCGGCCTGGGCCGCGCTCGGCGTGGAGGGCCGCGCGAAGTATCTCCTACGGGCACGGGACTACATCTTGGAACACGTGGACGACATCTGCGACCTCATTTCGAAGGAGAACGGCAAGCCCAGGCTAGAGGCCTTGTCCGCCGAGGTCTTCCTGATCACCGACCTCATCACCTACTACTGCAAACGCGCCAAGGAGGTCCTGGCCGAGCGGACTATCCCGCTCCACAACCCCCTGATCCGCTCGATCAAGTCGTCCAAGATTGTTTACGAGCCGCTCGGGGTCGTCTCTGTCGTCTCGCCCTGGAACTATCCCTTCTCGATCCCCATGTCCGGGATCGTGTTCGCACTGCTGGCCGGGAACACGGTCGTGTTCAAGCCCGCCTCGGACACGGCCCTGATCGGTCTCAAGATTGACGAGGTTCTGCGCAAGGGGGGCGGTTTGCCCGAGGGCGTCTTCCATACGCTGATCGCCTCCGGGCGCGCGATGGGTACGGCCCTGTTCGAGCCGCCGGTTCGCAAGGTGGTGTTCACCGGCAGCACGGAAGTGGGCAAGAAGATCCAGGAGGTCGCCGCGCGCCACCTCGTGCCCACCGTGATGGAACTCGGGGGGAAGGACCCCATGATTGTGTGCGAGGACGCGGACCTGGACCTTGCCACGAGCGGCGCGGTCTGGGGCGCCTTCATGAACTGCGGACAGGTCTGCGCCTCGGTCGAGCGCGCCTACGTGCATCGCTCTCTGTTCGACCGGTTCGTCTCGCTTTGCGTGGAGAAGACGCAAAGGTTGCGCATCGGACAGGACGTGAACCATGACGTGGACATCGGTCCCATGGCCAACGAGGAGCAACTCGCCACCGTGGAGGCCCACGTCCAGGACGCGCTCGCGAAAGGGGCGAGGGTGTTGTGCGGCGGGCGCAGGCCTCCGGGGCTTCGGGGCTACTTCTACGAGCCAACGGTCCTCGTGGACGTGAACCACTCGATGCGCGTGATGACCGAGGAGACCTTCGGGCCGGTCTTGCCCATCATGCCCTTCGACACCGAGGAGGAAGCCGTGCGCCTGGCGAACGACTCGATCTTCGGGCTGACCGCCTCCGTGTGGACGAGGGACCGCGAGCGCGGGGAGGCTCTGGCGCGACGCATCCAGGCCGGGACAGTGACGGTCAACGACCACGCCTACACCTATGGCATCTGCGAGACCCCGTGGCAGGGGATGAAGGAGTCGGGGATCGGGCGCTCCCACTCGGACGAGGGATTGCTCGAGATGGTCTTCCCCAAGCACATCAACCTGGACCACTCGTTCGGCTTCATGAAGCGGCGGATGTGGTGGTTCCCGTACTCGCGCGAGGCTTACGAGGTCCAGAAGATGGCGGTGCGCGCCTTCGTGAGCCTGCGCAACGTCCCGAGATTCCTTGCTTCTGTCGCGACCCGGGGGGACTACCGGAGGACCCTGTACTAGCCGGGGGGCGGAGGCGACAGCAGCCCTGTTGCGCCGGTCCTCCGTTTCCGTATCCTAGAAGTCGGATTGGCTGGGTCCGGGAGGGGGCCTGCGCCATGTACGTTTTGGACGACGTCCTCCGCAAGGTCGAGACGTATCTACCCGGGGCTGACCTGGACATGATCCGGCGCGCCTACGAGTACGCGGCCAGGGCCCACGAGGGCCAGAAGCGCCTGTCCGGGGTCCCCTACATCCAGCACCCCCTGGCAGTGGCGGACCTCGTCGCCACGCTCAAACTGGACGTGCCGAGCATCTGCGCCGCCTTGTTACACGACGTCCGGGAGGACGCTCCCCACGCCAGCGAGGACCTCGAGGAGCGTTTCGGCCGCGAGGTCGCGCAGATCGTCGAGGGAGTCACGAAACTTCAGCGCTACCAGTTCACCTCGCGCCTCGAGAAGCAGGCCGAGAACTTCAAGAAGATGCTGGTCGCGATGTCGCAGGACATCCGGGTTCTCCTCGTCAAGTTGTGCGACCGGCTCAACAACATGCGGGAACTGGAGTTCCAGCCGCTGGCCAAGCAGCGCGAGATATCCGAGGAGACCTTGCGCATCTACGCCCCGCTGTCGGAGCGCCTCGGCATCGCGTGGATCCGCACGGAACTCGAGGACCTGTCGTTTCGCTACCTGTGGCCGGAGGAGTACGCAAGCCTCAAGGAGCGTGCCGACGCCCGCCTCAAGGAGCGGCGAGGCTTCATCAGAGACGTGATTGACACGATCTCGGAGATGCTCGAGCGCGAGGGCCTCCAGGGGTTCGAGGTGACGGGGAGGCCCAAGCACCTCTTCGGGATCTTCAAGAAGATGCGCGCCCAGGAGATTGACCTCGATCACGTGTACGACTTCGTGGCCTTCCGCGTGATCGTGGGCCGCGTCGAGGAGTGCTGGCTGGTCCTCGGGTACCTTCACAACCGCTGGACGCCCATCCCGGCGCGATTCAAGGATTTCATCAATGTCCCCAAGCCCAACGGCTACCGCTCGCTGCACACGACCGTGTTCGGTCCGGGAGGGGAGCCGATGGAGGTCCAGGTGCGCACCTGGGAGATGCACCGCGTGGCCGAGTCGGGCATCGCGGCTCACTGGACCTACAAGGAGGGCGGCGCGGTCGTCCTCAAGGATCAGGAGCGCTTCAACTGGCTCAGGCAGCTCATCGAGTGGGCCCAGGAGCTCCGCAACCCGCAGCAGTTCCTCGAGACGGTCCAGGAGAGCCTGTTCACAGACCAGGTCTTCGTGTTCACCCCCAAGGGGGAGTTGAGGGTCCTGCCTCGCGGGGCCACGCCCGTGGACTTCGCGTACGAGATCCACACCGAGGTCGGACACCGCTGTCAGGGGGCGCGCGTCAACAACCGCCTCGTGCCCCTCAATACGCACCTGCGGTCCGGGGACATGGTCGAGATCCTGACCTCGAAGCACGGGCGGCCCAGGCGGGACTGGCTGGCCTTCACGGTGACTGCGAAGGCCCAAAACAAAATCCGGGCCTTTTTCCAAGCCGAGGAGAGGGCGCACGCCACCGAGGTGGGGCGCCAGATCCTCGACCGCGAGTTTCGCAGGCGTGGACTGGCGCTGAAAAAGGCCATGGACGACCCTGAAGCGGTCCGGCGCGTCCTGGAGCGGTTCCGGTGCTCGACGCTGGAGGAGTTGTACCGACTCGTGGCGGTCGAGAAGGTGCGGGTCGCGGATGTGGTCACGGAGGTGGCCCCGGACGCCCCTCCGGTCCCCCAAAAGGAGCCCGAGCCGCCGCGGGAGCCAGGGAGGCTGCGCGACCTCTTCCGTCGGCGGCCCAAGGGGATCGCGGTGGACGGGGTCGAGGACATGCTTTTGCATCTGGCCAAGTGTTGCAACCCGATCCCCGGGGATGAGATCGTGGCCTTCGTGACGCGGGGACGAGGCGTGACCATCCATGCGCAAGGGTGCGCCGGCATTCGCGGGGTGGACCCGGATCGGCTATTGCCCGCGCACTGGGTCAAGGGGACGGAGGGCCTCTACGACGTCCCCGTGTCCGCTCGGTGCATAGACGAGCCGGGTGTCTTGGCGCGCGTCACCAAGGAGATCGGCGACCGGAAGGCCAACATCGCCTCGATCATGACGCTGCCGCTCGGAGACCACCAGGCGGACGTGCGGATGGTGCTTCAGGTCGAGGACCTCGGGCAACTCGAAGCGATCCTCCGGGCCCTGCGCCGGGTCAAGGGGGTGGTGGGTGTGGAGCGCCTGCGCCAGTCCGGGGCGTAGGGCGCCGCTTTTTTTTTGCGACTCTTCAGCGGGACGCATGTGAACCATGGCCTGGACGCGGGAACAGGTCGAGCGCCATACGAGAAACCTGCCCGAAGCGCCCGGCGTATATCTGATGAAAGACAAGAAGGGGGACGTTCTCTACGTGGGCAAGGCCGTCCACCTGAAGAACCGCGTCTCCTCGTACTTCCATCGCTCGGGCGACCCGCGTCCGTTCGTGCGCCTATTGTCCGGGGTCCTCGACCGGATCGAGGTCGTCGTCACGACGAACGAGAAGGAAGCCCTCATCCTCGAGAATGAACTGATCAAGAAGCACCGGCCTCCGTTCAATATCTTGCTGCGCGACGACAAGAACTACCTGTACCTCCGGCTGGACCCGCGTGAGGCCTTCCCGCGCCTGGACTTGGTCCGGCGCCGCAAACCGGACGGGGCCATCTACTTCGGCCCGTATCACACCGCCTCGTCTGTCCGAGGGACCCACGCACTCATCGTGCGTCACTTTGGGCTGCGGACCTGCCGCGACGCGGAGTTTCGCAATCGTTCGCGCCCCTGTCTGGAGCACCAGATGGGGCGCTGTCTGGGGCCCTGCTCGCTCGCGGTCCCGCCCGAGACCTACCGCAAGAGGGTCGAGGCGGCCCTGATGTTTCTGCGGGGACGCCACGAGGAGGTCCGCAAGGACCTGGAACGTAGGATGTCCGAGGCGGCCCAAGAGGAGCGCTTCGAGGAGGCGGCCCGTCTCCGAGACCAGTTGCGGGCGGTGCAGGCAGCCCTCACGAGGCAGGCCGTGGTCCTGCCCGGCCGCGAAGACGTGGACGCGGTGGGCCTGGCTCGGGAGGGAGACGTGGCGGCCTTTGCGGTCCTGCGGTTCGAGGGCGGGGTGCTCCGAGACCGCATCCCGTATGTCCTGGAGGGAGTCGTCGCCCCCGATGACGATGTTTTGGAAAGTTTTGTTGTCCAATATTACGTGAAAGCACCTATCCCGGAGCGGGTCCTTCTGCCCGCCGGTGTCGTCCAGGGCCGAGCGGCGCTGGCAGAGGTCCTCGGGACACGGGGCGGTCGGAAGGTGGCGGTGCAGGAGCCGGCGAGAGGCCCCCTGCTCACGGCGGTCCGCATGGCCCACGAGAACGCCGAGCAGGTCTTGCGCGAGCACCTCGCCTCGGCGCAAGCGGTCGGGAGGGCCCTGCTCGCGGTCCAGGAGTTGCTCGGTCTGGCGCGCCCTCCTCGGCGCATCGAGGCCTTTGACATGAGCCAGTTTCAGGCCGCGGACCCGGTGGGCTCCCTCGTGGTGTTCACGGATGGCAGACCCGACAGGCGCGCCTATCGCACCTACGCGGTACGGGGAGGGGCCGGCGAGGGGGACGCGGGGGCGATGCGCGAGGTGGTTCGGAGGCGCTTCAGTCGTGCGCAGGGCGAGGGCCGGTTGCCGGACCTTGTGCTTTTAGACGGGGGACCTTCTCAACTGGGCGTCGTGTCCGAGGTGCTCGACGAGATGGGCCTCGGGGATGTGCCTTTGGTGGCGCTGGCCAAGTCGCGCGTCGTGGAGCGAGGCTTCGGGAGGGCGGAGCACTCGCCGGAGCGGTTGTACGTGCGGCGGCCTCAGTCGGGTGTGCGCGAGGCTGGACAGGGGAGCGAGCTGCTCATCCCGCCGCAGAACCACCCAGGACTCCACCTCCTCATGCGCGTGCGCGACGAGGCGCACCGCTTCGCCGTGTCCTTCCATCGGAAGCGCCGCTCGCGCCGGGCCCACGCATCGGTCCTCGACGGGGTGCCAGGGCTCGGCCAGAAACGGCGGGTCCTGTTGTTGCGTCAGTTCGGGAGCGTGGCCGCCATCCAGGCCGCGACCCTCGACGAGTTGCGTGCAGTACCCGGCCTTCCCGAGCAGGTGGCGGATGCCCTGTTCGCCAGGCTGCACGGCGAGCGCCTGCCCGACGTTTCCAGTTGACAGGCTGTCCGCTGGCGGTGTATCTACTGCCCATGTCGCTGCGGGACCGGCCGCAGGGTCAGGGAGGAGACTCGCTTGTTTGATAAGCCCTTGTACTTGCGTAGTTTTCAGCCGTCGAGGCGCCGCAGGTTCGAGGCGGCGGGCGCGGTCCTGTTCGTCGCGCTGATCGCGGGTGTGAACTACCTTGTCTTCTTCCGGGGCAATGAACTGGTTGAGCCATCGCTTGAGCAAAGGCTGGCCCTGAACGTGGAGGTCCCGAAGGCTTCGGCTGAGGTGGTGGAGACTCATGCGCCCGAGCCAGTGCGAGCCGAGACCCTGCGCGTCGAGGAGGGCGTCGTGATGCGCGGGGAGACCGCCACCCAGACCCTGGTGCGCCTGGGGGCCTCGCCGCCAAGCGCGGCCTTGGCCTTGAGCGCGCTCGCAGGGCATGTGAACCTGCGCGCCCTGCGTGTCGGGCAGAAGTTGGTGGTTCAACTGACGCCGGACGGCACCATCGCGACCCTCACCTTCCCACTGGACGAGACGAGATACCTCGAGGTCGTCCGCGAGGAGGGAGGCTACACGTGCGCGAGCCGCGAGGTCGAGACGCAAAAGGAGGTCCTCCAGTTCGCCTGCATGCTGCGTGGCTCTTTGTACGCGAGCCTGGAGCGATGCGGCGCGGACCGCGACCTGGCCCCAGTCCTGATCGAGTTGTTGGAGGGCCAGGTGGATTTCTTCACGGACACGAGGCGCGGAGATGTCATCCGCGTGGCAGTCGAGCGTGAGACTCTCAACGGGCGATTCTTGCGGTGGGGCCGCGTCCGAGGCCTTTTGTACGAGGGCAAGGTGGTGACCGCGTCGGCCTTCCCGGTCGAGGTGGACGGGAAGGTCCTGTACTACGATGCAGACGGACGCAGCGTGGAGCGCCCCTTTCGGCGGAGTCCACTGAGATACACGCGCATCTCGTCGGATTACTCCCTCAAGCGCTTGCACCCGATCCTGCACGCCTACACCCCGCACCGGGCCGTGGACTACGCGGCCCCGAGGGGCACGCCCGTCCACGCGGTCGGGGACGGGCGGGTGGTCTTCAAGGGGTCAAAGGGGGCTGCGGGCCGGATGGTCGTGCTCCAGCACGAGGGGGGGGTTCAGACCTACTACGCCCACCTCGATCAGTTTGCGAAGGGCCTCAAGGTCGGGGATCGGGTCACGAAGGGGACCCTTCTCGGCACCGTGGGCTCCTCGGGCAGGGCCACGGGGCCACATTTGCACTTCGCGGTGGCGAAGGACGGCCGCTTCGTGCACCCGAGGACCTTGCTCGCTACAGCGGGGCAGCCCCTGCGTCAGGACCTGGAACCGGAGTTCAAAACGAGCGTGGCCCGCATCGTGGCCGAACTCAAGTCCCTGACCATCCGCGGCGTGGACGGCTCGCGCTCCTGACCTGCGTCACAGCGTCTTCAAGACAAGGACCATGGCGGCGATCGCGGCGAGGAGGATCGCGGCGACCAAAGCCGCGACCCAGATACCGCCGCGCGTGCGGAGAAGTCCTGCCTCCTCGGCGCCCAGGTCCTGTCGGTGGGCCCGCAACACTTCTGCGCCCCCCAAGAGGACCAGTGCGACCAGGCAGAAGGCAATGCCGCCCAGGAGCCAGGCGTCGCGCCGGCCCCGCGCGCGCTCCGCAGCGGCACGGACCTCTTGGGCGGTATTCGTGACTTGTGCGAGGGCCACTGGGGATGCGGCAGCGAGCGTCGCCAGGGCAAATGGACGAGCGGCCTTTCGCGCCTCGGGGCCCAGGGCATCGGGCAGGACGAGGTCCAGCCAACCCTCCGGCACAACGGCAGGATCCAAGGCCACAAGCGCATCCACACCGCGCGCATGGACTCCGCTTTGGAGCGGCTCTGAAGTAAAGCGTACTTGGTAGAGTCCTGGTCCAGGTAGGGCCAGGGCCACCCGGGCCTCACCGTGGTGGACCGGAAAGACCCTCGCCTCCAGAAGAGGGCCAAAAGCCCCACTCGCGTCCCGCCGGACGACCAGCCCGAAGACCTCGCTCGATTTCTGGGCCAGTACGCTGGCTTGCAGTGTGCGCTCTTCGCGCAGGCTCATCTCGCGCACACGCACGCGGCGAGACGCGGCAACCATCAAAAAATGGGCCTCGCACGCGGCCTCGGACCTGCGCAGGGACAGATACGCCATTCCCCTTGCGACCCGAGGCTCAACCGCGATGACCGCGCCGCCCCACGGTTCCACCGGTGCAATCGCCTCCGCGCTGCCTGCCAAGCGAAGCAGCACCTCGGCAGGAATTTCGTTGCCTCCGCCCACAAGGACCATGACCCGGCCGGCAGTGCCGACCTCGGGGACCCCTTGTTCCGCAAGCATCACCACCTGCCAATCGCCACACTTCAGACGGACTGGCCACCCCAGGGCGCGCAGGTCCGGCGCGACCGGTTCGGCTGGGGCCGAGGGCGTCACCGTCGCTTCGAGGTCGCCAAGGTCGGTCCGGGCAAGGAGACGCAGGGATTCCCATCTCTCTTGAGACTGGCTCACCCGCACGACAACGGGGTTCTCGCCCTCCTGCTCGAAGGGAAGAGCCCACACGCGGTCGCGCGCTCGTCCCATCACCCCGAGCACGCGTGCCCGTATCGAACGATGCGCGTTCAGGTCGAAGGCCTCGACCAAAAAGACAGCCGAAACGCTCGCGTCAGGGCCATCCAGCGTGTACACCGCGAGCGCCCCGAGGTGCTTGTGAGATCGCGTGGCCAGGAAGGCCGCAGCCAGCCCCAGGGCTACGAGGACCAGAGACACGGACGCGACGCGCCGGAGGGACATGGGCTCATCATACACCCGCGACGCGCTCTCGCCTAGTTGCTAATCTCGAAGGTGTACTCCGTGTCGTCACAGGAGGCCGCGCTCCCGGAGGCCCGATAGACCTTAATATAGTAGGTCGCGGTGTTATCCTGGCAGTTGCGGACATTGTACGTTCCGGTGCACTGCGTGGGGTTGTTGTTGTTGTTCCCGCCGCAGCAGGCATTTTCCATGCCCCCGGGTGCCCCAGATTCGCAGTCCCCGGTCCGGCAGCAGTTCCACACCGGCGTGTAGGAGGTAACGCAGGGGTCCTCGCCCCTCCGATTCGTCGTGTCGGAGTAGTTTGTGTAGAACTGGTAGTCAATCGCCGCCGTGGACCCGCTCTGGCAGAAGAGTTTGTCGGGCTCGCACCCCCCGCGATAGACGTTGAGCCGGATCGAGCCGTCCGTGGGCCTGGTCAGGCGCACGCGGAGTTTGTATTTGTCGTGCCCTGGACTACTGAAGGTCCCGGTGTCCGCCGTGTCCGTGAACGTGAACTTGTACCAGTCCACGTCGTTGTCCGGCACAATCCGACCCGACTGGGTCTTGAGGACCTGTCCCGGCGAGGCGTCGCTCCCGCTCCCGATGTCCACCGCGGCCGCGCACGAGTTGCCCGTGTGGTCGTTCCCGTCCACCTGGCACTCGCAGCCGGTCGAGAACAGGCGGTCCACGTCCCACCACCCCGCATCGCAGACCGCCACGCACTGGCCGTTTACGCACTGAGGGGTTCCGTGCGCGACACTCCCGCACATCGAGACCGCGCTGTCCTCGTCCGTCTGTCCGTCGCAGTCATCGTCCCCGCCGTTGCACGCCTCCGCGTTCGTGTTGGTGTAGTCGTTGCAGTCGAGGCCCGTGCCCTGGGCGTTGCAGAAGTACACCCCCTCCTCGCACAGGTCCCCGTCCCCTCCATCGCAGGGCCGGCCCTTCTGCGGGAAGTCCTCATCCGCTGTGCCGTCGCAGTCGTCGTCTTGGTTGTTGCACAGCTCGACGTTTGTCCCGGTGTTGTCATTGCACTCGAGCCCGCTGCCGTCCGCCTTGCAGACGAAAATCCCCTCCTTGCAGGAGTCGCCATCCCCCCCGTCGCAGGTCTGGCCCTTCTGCGGGAAGTCCTCGTCCGTCGCGGCGTCGCAGTCATCGTCTTGGTTGTTGCACAACTCCACGTTGTTCCCCGTGTTGTCGTTGC
>FWWL01000708.1_pt1 | contig 89059 bp, 79 predicted proteins | sample 2228331 | NCBI WGS metagenome assembly FWWL01 (sample SAMEA103939775, study PRJEB20133) | metagenome | reverse complement strand
TCTTCTTGCCATGTTGATGAGATACATTTACATTATTTTTAAATGATTTTTGGCCTTTATTTTCCCTAATTATACCAATTTCTGGCATCTTGAAGGTGTCAAAAATGTATCTCATCTTCTTCAGCTTAAAGCAACATCCATTGAGTTAGTTTCATAAAAAATAAATATTGATTTTTGAAAATTCCTAAATTAAAATAAAAAATTAATAAAAGGTCATATTAAAGGTCATTTGGTATGTATATATTATTGAATTAAAACAAAAATTATTATGAACAAAAATTTATTTATTTTAGCTTTGTTAGCTGTTTTATTTTTATCTGCAATTCTTTTTGGTTCTTTAGCTCAAAAACAAAAAGAACAAAAGAGTGCTTTTCAAGCAGAAGTAAAAGTAGATAACGAATCTTTAGTTTCTTTGCAAACGCGGATTAGAGAAATAATGCAAGAAATTATATCTTTAGATAATATGATAGCTCAACTGCTCTCTGGCAGGAACAGGACTTTTGCTCTTTGGGTTTCAAAAGACAGTTATGGCACAGGCAAAGGCACCATTATAAGCTCTCCTAGAGGAATTAATTGTGGACCTGATTGTCATTTTCAATCAGCACAGTTTTTAGCAAACAGAAATGTAAGATTGGTCGCTATCTCCCAACAAGGTTCTAAATTTTCTGGCTGGTCAGGAGATTGCCAGGGTACTAATAGAATCTGCATCATAAAAATGAATACCTCAAAATCAGTCACAGCTAAGTTTGATGTTCTTGGCAATAAAATTTTGGAAGTTTATAAAGAAGGCCAAGGTTATGGCATAGTTAAGAGCACGAAACCTCCAGATATTATTAATTGTGGTAGTAAATGTACAGCCACGATTAGCGAAGGGACTAAAGTTACTTTAAAAGCCATTCCACTAACTGGCTACAGATTCTCTAGTTGGTCAGGGTGCGATGTCCAAGAAGGTAGTTCTTGCACGATTAACATAAGCTCTGATAAACCACCTCGAATTGAGGTAACAGCGTTTTTTGAACCAAGTTCTTATCAAACTTACCAAGTGACTGTTATGAGAACTGGGGGTTCGGCAATAAGACGTGTGTATAGTGTTCCAAAAGATCGACCCCGTGGTCTTGATTGTGATCATTATTATCCCCCTGAATGTTCTGGAGAATTTTACAAAGGTATTGATATTGAAATACATGCTGACAGCTCCTCTAATGTAACCTGGATTGGATGCGATAGCATAACAAACTTTGGCCTCACCTGTAATATTTACAGAATCAATAGAAATAGAACAATTTATGCTAGTTTTTAGAGCTTAATTACAACTAAAAATATTTAGTAAACTCATTTTTTGTCACCCAAAAATAGTTAAAGGAGGAGAAATTTTTGTTATTTATTTGAAAATTACAATATGAAAATTGCTTTCTAGCTTTCTATTAAATGGATCGATGTAAAATCAAAATCTGTCACAATAAGAATTAATTTTTGTAAAACTCATTTTTCTTTTTTGATCTTTGGCCTCTTGATTTTTCACATTAAAGAGGTATAATTTTAGCATTATGAAAACCGGTATTCATCCAACCTACTATCCAAAAGCTACAGTTAAATGCGCTTGTGGTAAGGTTTTTACCGTAGGATCTACTAAAGAAAATATGGAAATAGAGATATGCTCAAACTGCCATCCTTTTTATACGGGCCAAGAAAAATTGGTAGATACTTTAGGTATGGTTGAAAAGTTCAGAAAAAGAGTTCAAAAAGCTCAATACTTAAAAGCAGAGAAAAAAGCTATTTTTGAGAAACCTTCCCAAAAAACAAAAGCAAAAAATAGAAAGACTCAAAAAATCAAAGAAATAAACAAATGATCTAGAAAATTTTAAATTCTGGCAATTGTCTATTTTTATTAGTATTACTACTGATGTTTGTTTTATTTTACCTGTATTTTTATAATTTTACGGCCTATGGAGAAAGGAGACAATTTTAATTCTATCATAATGGAAATTAGGGCTGGAACTGGAGGTCAAGAAGCCTCTCTTTTTGCTATGGATTTATTTTCAATGTATTCAAAGTTCAGCCAAAAACAAGGGTGGAAAGTAAAAATTCTTGAGTTAAAATCTACAGAAGTGGGGGGTTTAAAAGAAATAGTCCTTGAAATTTCAGGTCCGAATGTTTTTGAGAAATTAAAGAAAGAAGGTGGAGTTCATAGAGTTCAGCGCATTCCCAAAACCGAGAAATCTGGCAGAATTCATACTTCAACAGCAACTGTTGCCATTTTGCCAAAACCAAAAATAGAGCAAGTTAATCTAGATCCAAAAGACCTTCAAATAACTACAGCTAAAGCTTCAGGAGCTGGTGGACAGTATGTAAACAAAAGAGAGACAGCTGTAAGAATTTTGCACAAACCCACAGGTTTGATCGTAACTTCCCAGTCAGAAAGAAGTTTGCATCAAAACAAAGAAAATGCTTTAAGTATCTTGCGAGCAAAGCTGTTTGAAATGGAAACTAAAGCTCAACAAGAAAGCTTGGTTCGAGAGAGAAGAAAACAGATTGGATGGGCAGAAAGATCAGAAAAAATTCGCACCTACAATTTTCCTCAAAACCGCGTAACTGACCATCGCATCAAAAAAAGTTGGCACAAATTAGATAAAATTTTAGATGGCGATCTAGAGCCAGTAATAGAATCTTTAGCCAAATTTTCTGAAACTTATTAAGAAACTTTAACTTTAAAAGCTATTTTAAAATTCCCTCCTCAATGAAATTTTGATACTCTGAAGCTTTTTTCATCACTTCATAGCGATACCACTCTCCACCAGCTCTCTTGCATCTTGGAGTTAAGCGATTGGTTCCACATAAGTAAGCTGTAGCTGCACCAATTTCATCATTGTAGAGCTGGGAGCTAGCTCCCCAATCAGCTAAATATAGCCCTGCTGCCAAAAAGGCATCTCTAATTCTCCAAGGATTTGCAGGTTGTTCCGATTTTGGAATTAAAGAGTTAAGGCGCTCTTCATATTTTATCCAGGTAGATGGAAGAAATTGAGCTGGCCCCATAGCTCCCCCAAACTGAGTTTGGCCACCGTTAATAGCACAAGAGACTGGTGTAGTATTAGGGTTAAGGCCTAATTTTGAAGTAATTTCCAAAAAGTAGGGCCACTGGCTTTGGTTCATCACTTCTTGCCAACTGATTTCAGGATAGCGACAAGTCGGATTGCCCTTGCAGTTACATTGACCTACATTTTTTCCAATCGCTGACTCAACAGTCAAAAGACCTAAAAGAAAAGCTGGTCTTACCCCGGTGATATTTTCCACGCTTTTAGCTAAAACATAGGCTTCCTGTAAAGTTGGAGCTTGGGTTTCTGGGATTTGAGCTAATTCAAAAATCCGTTTTCTAATTTCAGCCGCCTTGGCCTCAACCTCTTTTAAATAGAGTTCATATTTTTTCTGTTCGCCTTTGGTCTTTTGCAAAAGAATTTCTCTTGCTTTTTTGAGCTGTTCTAATTCTTCTTTTTGTAATCGATTCAAGAGTAAAGTTCTTTCTAAGGACTCTTTCTCATTCTCTAACTTTTCTTTTTGGTTTGTAAGGTAAGTGTGTAGATTTTGGATGGTGTCTAAAATTTCTTTGTTTTTTGCTTGTAAAATCTCCAAAGCTGTCAGGTTCTCAAAAAAAGAGGCAAAAGTATCACCAGCTAATAAAATTTCAATTCCCGATTTTCTGCTCTGCTCATACATTGATTGCAAAGTTTCTCGAAGCTGGAAACGAGTTTCTTCAATTTTTACTGAGGTCTCGTCTATGGATTTTTCCGTATCTTGAATTTGAAAGTTTAAATTCTTCATTACTAAACTATTTCTCTGAATAAGGGTAGTGAGCTGTTGGATTTTGCTTGTGAAGATAGCAATTTGATTTTCAAAGGTTCGAGCCTGACTTTCTTTTTCCTGGACCTGTTGGCGAAAAGACTCAGCTTGAGCTTCATAGAAATCGCGGCATTTTTCCAACAAGGCTTGGCAGGCAGGAACTGTTAAAGTTTTACAATTTTTTTCTATTTCCTCTATAGATTTACAAATTTGATCTGTGGTATTTTGAGCTAAAATATCAAAACTAAAGAAAGAAAAACCTAAAATCAAAAAAAACAAAGCTAATGCCAATTTTAAAAAATTTTTACCTCTACTCATAAAAAGTAAAATTGTATCAGTCTCAAAAGAGTCCGTTTTTTTAAAAACTTAACTTTCTTGTTAGGACTTCTCGGTTTGAGCCTTCAAAGCTGATTTTTCCATTTTCTCTTTTTCGCCTACTTTCTCTATTTGTTCAACCTTTTCCTCTATGGGAGCTGATAACTCCTCTTGAACTTTGATAGGAGCAACGACATGAGCTACAATTTCATCTGGAGCTCTCAAAATTTCAAGTTTTGGTGAAACTGGGAGATCTTTTACTCTGATATAATCCTCAAAAGTTCGTAATCCTGAAATATCAACTTTTATTTCATGAGGTAAATCTTGGGGAAGAGCTCTAACTTTAATCTCAGTAATGTTGCTAACTAATGTTCCACCCAAATCCTTTACAGCTGGAGCCTTGCCTTCAAAAACTAAAGGCACGTCAACTTCAATTTTCTTTTTTAATGAAGGGGCATAAAAATCTACATGAATAAACTTGTCAGTTAAAGGGTCCTTTTGAAAGTCATAGATAAGAACAGGATATTTTTTGTCATCTAACTCTAAATTAAAAAGACTACTCTCGCCTTCTTTGGTGAATATTTTTTGAAATTCTTCTAATTCAACCCAGATGGCTTGAGGAGTTTCTATCTCTGGGCCATATAAAATAGCTGGTAGTTTACCCTCCCTTCTCAAAATTTTCACTTTTTTGCCTGTTTCTTCTCTCTTTTTGGCTTTTAAAGTTATCATATTAGAACTTTAAAATAATATAAAAATTCTAAATTCAGGTCAAGCTATTTTTAAGCCTTGTTAGCTGAACCAAAAAGAATAATTTTTTCTTCAACTATTTTTTGCATATCTTGAATAGCCAGAGCTAAGTATTTATAAGGAGCAATTTCCTCTGGATTTTGCTCCAAAAATTTTCTTAAAGCTTTGGTAAAAGCAATTCTTAAGTCAGTATTAACATTGATTTTATTAACACCAAAACTAATTGCTTTTTTAATATCCTCAATAGGGGTCCCTGAACTTCCATGCAAAACTAAGGGGACATCTTCAAGAGCCTCGTGAATATCTCTTAAAAGCCAAAGTTTCAAATGAGGGTTCTGACCTGTCCTTTGAATTCCATGGAAACTACCAACATTTACCGCCAAAATATCAACTTTAGTTAAGGCTACAAATTCTTTGGCCTGACTAGGTTTGGTAAGAGTTTCTTCTTGGATAATAAATTTTTCATAATAAGCCCTGGAAGATTCCGTGCCTATCTGCCCTACTTCTCCTTCTACAACTACTGAATTTTTTTTAGCTAAAGCTACAACTTGTTTTGTTATTTTTACATTTTGCTCAAAAGGAAAATTAGAGCCATCAAAATGCACCGCATCATAACCACTATCGATAGCTCTTTTTATGGTTTCTAAAGATTTGGCATGATCAAGATTTAAAAACATAGCTAAGCGTTTTCCTTCTTTCAAAGCTGCTCTTTTTTGCCCTTGGACCATAGCAACTGCTTGCTCAATGCCAATAAAATCCGTTTCGCCTGGCGAAGTTCCTACAATAACTGGCGCCGAAAGTTTCAAAGCGGCCTGGGCAATAGCTTTTAGCTGTTCATTGGTAGAAAAATTAAACTGGCCTATAGCAAAACCCTCTGAATGAGCCTGTTTGAGATAATCTTTTAAGTTTTTAGCATCCATAAGAGTTAAAGCTTTAGGCCTTTAGATATTTGAGAATAGTTGGCATTACTTCTAATTGCTCTATGGTACCTAACTTTCCTTTTTGACAAAAACTTTCTCCAAATTTTAAATCTGAGCTCTTTGCTCTTTTGGCCAGTAAAATTGGAACTAAATTATTACAATGTTTAGCTCTCAAAGAACAAGTGGCGTGGTCGGCAGTTACTACAATTGATACCCTGTCAACAACTTCATTTAAAAGCACAGCAGATCTATCAATTTTTTCTATAAAATTTTTTTTACCTTCCCAATCTCCATCCTCGCCAAAGGTATCGGCAGCTTTAATATGCACAAAAATAAAATCATATTTTTCTAAATTTGAAATAGCAGCTGAAAACTTGCCAGCTATATTGGTGTTTGGCCGTCCATTAGCCCCAGGAACCTCGATTAATTCCATACCCAAAAATTTTCCAATACCTTTGTAAAGAGGAGCTCCAGCAATACAGCAAGCCAAAAAGCCATAAAGTTCTTGAAAATTCTTAACTCTCTTTAGTGTTCCAGCTCCCCTCAAGAGTAAAGTGTTAGCAGGCAAATATCCTTCTCTTTGGCGTTTAATATTAAAAGGATGTTGAGCTAAAATATATTTTACCCGTTTCAAAAATTCCTCCAAAACCTCAGCTGTAAATTTAGCTTCTTTTGAATTATCTTTTGGCAAAATGGGAGGAGGAGCTGTGTTTATTTCTTTAGTGTCGCCATCTGTAACATTAGCCGATAACCCTTTACCTTCCAAAAGGACTACCACCCTGTGTTGCCAGGACTTAAAAACATTAATTTTTATACCTTCAATTTCCATACCATCTATACTTTTGACTAACTCTTGAGTATCTTGTATTCTTTCAGCTCTGCGATCGACGATTTGACCTTCTTCATTTAAAGTTGCAAAATTACCTCTCAAAAAAACTTGACCCTCTTTTACTTTCAAACCAAGTCCTAAGGCCTCAAGGACTCCCCGGCCCGGACTTTCTTTTTGAGGATCGTAGCCAAAAAGTGCCAAGTGGCTATCTTCTGAAGTTGGAAGCTGACCATTTTTGCAATAGGGTTTAACTTGGCCATAAAGACCTCCTGCCATCCAACTGTCAAAAACAGGAGTTTTAGCAAATTCCAAGGGGGTTTTGAAGCCAAAATCGGCAATTGGTTCATCTGCCAAGCCATCAATCACTACCAACAAAATTTTCTTTTTTAGGTTCATTAAATCTATTTTAGCTCAAAATTAAACAAAAATTGAAACCAAGATGACAATTTAAAATTTTTGAAAAACCATTTTCAATGACTCAAATTTAAATTCACCAATTTGATGGTAGTTAAAATTGTTGGTTTAAATTTTAAAGAATCCATATTTTTTGGAGGTTAGTCTTTTTTGTTCTGGGGAAATTGTTTATCTCTTTTGCCATTGGGGAGCTCGTCTGGCGCGTTTTAAACCTGGTTTTTTGCGCTCGCGCATTCTTGGGTCGCGCGTTAAGTAGCCTAAAGCCCTCAATCTCGAACGATATTCTGGATTAATTAATAAAAGAGCACGGGCAATTCCATGGCGTACAGCTTCAGCTTGAGAATGAACTCCGCCGCCTTTTACCAACACACTAATGTCAAAGGTTTTTGTAAGCCCCAATTTTTCTAGAGGTGAAAGAACCTTTTGCTGGTCCTCAAACAAAGGAAAATAGGTCTGCCAATCTTTGTGATTGATTACAATTTTGCCCTGTCCATTTTTGAAAATCCGGACCCTAGCTGAAGCTGTTTTTCTTCTACCTACAGCTTCAAAGTATTGTTGACTTTTGATTTCTTGAGTTTGGATTTTACCTTCTTTTTTTAACTTTTGAACTTTGGTTTTGGGCATAGTCCTATTTTAAACAAATTTTTTTAATTTTACCCTAAAAAGAAACTTAGAATTTAAAATTAACCCTTTACTTAAACTTTAATCTTTTGATCATTTTGGCCCTCAATTTGTTTTTGGGCAGCATACCTAAAACCGCTTTTCTTAAAACTTCTTCTGGTTTCTTTACCATCAATTCTTCCAATTTTGTAGCCTTGAGGCTACCAAGATATCCTGAATGGCGGTAATATATCTTTTGAGACATTTTTTTGCCAGTGACCCGAATTTTATCAACATTTTTAACAACAACAATATCGCCTTGGTCCAAATGAGGCTTAAAATTTGGCTTGTGTTTTCCTTGCAATAAAATTGCAATTTGGGAAGCTAATCTGCCCAAAACCTGGTTGGTAGCATCGATGGTGTGGGTTTGTCTATTCATAAATTAAAAAATTAAAATTCAAATCTCAAAATAAAAATTTGAACTTTTCTTTAAACCAGCTCAATAATTGCCATTCTGGAGCCATCGCTTTTTCTTTGGCCAAGTTTAATAATTCTGGTGTAACCACCTGGCCTATCTTTGTAACGGGGCGCTATTTCCTTAATCAATTTTTCTACAATTTTCTTGTCATTATTCATCTTGCTCAATAACAAACGCCAAGAAGCTAAATTGCCCTTTTTAGCTCTTGTGATCAATTTTTCAACAAAAGGTCTCGCCTCTTTAGCTTTAGCCTCGGTGGTAATGATTCTCTCTTTTAAAATAAGATTTCTTGTTAAAGACCTCAGAAGAGCTTTTCTTTGGTCTATCTTTCTAGATAAAATTCTTCCTTTTTTGCGCTTTCTCATATTAGTACTAAAATAATTTTTGTCCTAAATTTTTTTAAGTTTTGGTCTTATTCTTTTCTGGCGATAACCTTCTTTTTGGTAGATTTTAAGGAAGATTCTTTAGACAAAATAGCTTCTTTTAAAAATCCAAACTGCTCTAAAAGAATCTCGAGGGCCTTATAAAAAGCTTCTTTTGGAGTTATACTGCCATCTGTCTCAATTTCTAAAATCAGACGATCAAAATCAGTTCTTTTACCAACCCTCATATTTTCTACATCATATCTTACTCTTCTAATTGGCGTAAAAATGGCATCAAGAATAATTTTGCCAACTGCCCCTTTACCTGTCATCCTGCCCTCTGCAGGTAAGTATCCTAAGCCTTGTTCAACCTGAATCTCCATTTCTAAAGAGCCCTTTCTATGAGTAATAGTAGCAATGTGCTGTTCTGGATTTACAACTTCAACTTGTTTACTTGGGAATTCAAAATTACCAGCTTTTACTTCTTTTTCGCCAGATACCTTTAAAATACCAATTTGGGGTTCAGGACTATAGACTTTGAACCTGACCTGTTTAAGATTAAGGCAGATAGTTAAAACATCTTCTAAAACATAAGGTAGGGTTGAAAATTCATGCTGAACTCCTTTTATACTTACCTGGGTGATAGCTGAACCAGGTAAAGAGGAATAAAGCACCCGGCGCAAAGTGTTACCTAAAGTAACCCCATAGCCAGGATACAAGCCTTCTATCTCAAAAGCAGCTTTATTTTCGCTATATTTTAGAATTTTAGGTTCATTGGGAAGAGGAATTGATAAAGACATAAAATTATTATTAAATTAAATTAAATAAATTAAAATTTATGGACTCTATTTTGAATAAAATTCAAAAATTAAAGGAATTTGAACTGCCAAATTAGCTTCAGCTAATGTTGGTTTTGACAATACTTTAGCTTCTAATTTTTCTTTGTCTAACGAAAGCCATTTAGGTTCTTGGTGCTTTTTAAGTCTTTCTTGGAGGTCTTTAAAAATTTCTTTGTTTCTTGAGCCTGGCCGAATCGAAATTTTATCTCCTAATTTAACCTGCAAAGAAGGCACAGTGACTCTCCTATCATTTACTAGAAAGTGTCCATGAGAAACCATCTGCCGAGCCTGAGCCCTGGTTTTAGCAAATCCTAACCTAAAGACAACATTGTCCAAGCGAGATTCTAAATTCTGAATTAATAAATTAGCAATATCTTCTTTTCCGCGTCGTTTAAGAACTTCTCTAACATAACGCTTAAATTGAGTTTCTCTTAAGCCATATATTGCTTTCAATTCTTGTTTTTCTCTTAACATCCGGCCATATTCGGTGAGAGGTGTAGGACGACGCTTTCTTACTTTTTGGCCAAAAATTTTTTGATCTCCAGATATCTTTGCCATTTGTAAACTAAATTAATTGAAATTTTAAAATTGTCTTCTTCTATACCCTCCTCACTTTTGGCGGTCTTGGACCATTGTGAGGAATAGGAGTAATATCTTTTAATAAAACAATGTTCAATCCTTTGGTAGCCAAAGTTCTTAAAGCTGAATCTCTGCCTGCACCAATGCCTTTGACATAAACCTGATAGGACTCAATACCAGAATTTTTTAGAGCTTGGGCTATGAACTCAGCTACTTTGGTAGCAGCAAAGGGTGTGCCTTTTTTTGTCCCATCAAAGCCAAGTTTGCCAGCTGAACACCACAAAAGCACATTGCCTTTATTATCAGTCACGGCAATTTTGGTATTGTTGTAAGAAGAAGAAATATAAATTCGGCCCTCTTTGATACCTTTTAGAGCCTTTAAACTCACTCCTTTTTTCAAGGCTTCCTGAATTTCAGCTTCCACAATCGTTCCACCTGATTTTTGAGCTACCCTTTTTTTACCCATTTTATTTTTTTAGAAATGGTATTAAGTCGGAGAGGGTGGCGGTCTCCTACCAGAACCCATTGTTCTCCGAACATTACCTCTTACTGTTCTGGAGTTAATTCTGGTATTTTGTCCTCTCACTGGCAATCCTTTAATATGCCTGTACCCCCGCCAACTTCCAATTTCTTTATAATGCTTAATGTTTTGCTGAATTTTTTGTCTAAGGTCACCTTCAATTACATAATTTTTTTCAATGATATTTTTTAAGACATTAATTTCTTCTGGTTGAAGTTCGAAGGCCTTTTTTTGAGGATCGATATTAGCCTCTTTAAGAATACGAAGACTGCTTGACTTTCCGATACCGTAAATATAAGTCAAAGCAATACTGATTGGCTTTTTGTCAGGAACATTAACTCCAGCAATTCTAGGCATAGTTTTTTGTTGTTAACATTCTTATCCTTGGCGCTGTTTATGCCTTGGATTTTTGCAAATAACATAAATTCGTCCGTGTCTGCGAACAATTTTACAGTCTTTGCAGCGTTTTTTAACCGACGGCTTTACCTTCATAAAATTTTTTATTATTTCCCTCTATATACGATTCTGCCTCTAGTTTCATCGTAAGGCGAAAGCTCAACCGTCACAATGTCTCCAGGAAGCACTTTGATATTGTGCAATTTTAAACGACCTGCCAAATGCGCCAGAACCTTGCGCTTGTCTTCAAGCTCAACTCTGAAAGTAGCATTGGGCAAAGCTTCGATAACTTTACCTTGAATTTTAGGACCTTTCTTTGAAAACCTTTTTTCTACCATTTGGCAATGTTTAAAATATTACCTGATATTGTTTTTTTAGTCAAGCACTAATTCTATATTTATTTTGGTAGGGTCTTTTGGCAAGCGCTTTAACCAAAAAGGACTTAAAATAACTTCTGACCTTTCAAATTTGTTTTTAAGTAAAAATAAAGCCTGACTTTTCTTTAAACCAGCCAAAGAGCCTTTTAAAGCTAGCAGATCCTCTTTAGCATAGAACTTACCAGAAGAGCGCAACAAAAAAATACCTTTTTTTTCTTTTGGGTTAAAGGACTTTTCTCCCAAAGAAAAGTTCAAAGTTTCTAATCTAAGTTCATAGCCTTGAGGGCTCTTTTTTTGCAATAATTCTTTACTTAGAGCTTGCACTACTTCTCTTTTTATTCCCAGAATTTTTGTTTCAAGTTCAACCGTGTAATCAAAACTTTCTTTTTGTTCTCCAACCAAAGAAGAGGAGGTGCTGTTAATAATTTGATGGGACAAAGTATCTTCAATAAAAACAAAAGTTGCTCCGAATTTTTGCTCTAAGGCCTTAAAATTCTCCTGCTTTAACTTACTAGTTAAAACATTGTTGGCATTGTCTAAATCTTCTTGTAAGATCATCCGGCCCTGTCCTGAAAAGCCACCTCGCATAGGTTCTGAACTCTCACCATAAACTAAAGTATAAGCTGGAGTCCCTACCAAGCCAGGCAGAGAAAAACGAGTTGGACCTATATTATAACTTTCTCCAGGTTCTGCAGCTACGACCCTAACTTCAGCTACCCCAGGTTCAGTGTCTCTACCTTTGGTCCTCTTGCCAGGAATAGTAATTTTGTTTGGCGCTCTAAACAATTTACCATCAGCTGATAGGAATCTTGTCTGGGCTACAAAATTAAGAGGCGTCGAAGAATAAAAATTATAAACTTTAATTATACCCTCAGCTTTTCTTTCTTGAGTCACAAAACTAGCTGGAAAAGACTGGCTTAGTTTTTGAGAGATTTTCAATTCTTGAGCTGGCAAAAGCAAGCTCGCAAAATTTAAAACCGCATTTTCCTGAACTTGAACTTCTGTTTCATCAGAAACTTCAATTTTGGAAGGCCATATTTTAACTACAGCTTTTTGAAAGGTAAAATGCGCTCCAAGCAGTAAAACTAAGCCCAAAGCTAATAACAAAAGAAAAATAGTCCTGCCTCTAATTTTTTTTGAAGCATTAAAGGTCTCAACTTGAGTTTGAGAATCCTGTTCTGTTTCTATTCCTGGTGGAATAATGTCTAAATATCTTTCAACCATAAGGTTTTGAAAAATGAGATTGAAAGTTTTTTTATTCTAAAATAGCCTTTATCCTTCTTATTCCAGCACCTGAGCTTTCTTCTTTTATAATTCTAAACCTGCCCAATTCAGAAGTGAAATTCACATGGGGACCTGCACAAAATTCTTTGCTAAAAACGTTACCTTTATCATCTTGGATAAAATAAACTGAAACTATGGGGCCGTATTTTGCCCCAAACTCCCTTTCAGCTCCGATTTTTTCAGCTTCTTCTCTTGGCATCTGGACTTTAATGACCTTTAAATTCTCTTTTATTTTTTGATTCACCAAATCTTCAACTGCTTTTAGCTGCTCAGGTGTGAGTTTTGAAGGATAGGAGAAATCTAACCTAAGCCTTTCAGCTGTAATATTACTCCCACGCTGTTTAACTTCTGGCCCCAATATCTGTTTAAGAGCAGCTAACAAAAGATGGTGGGCGGTATGAAGTTTTATAGTAGCCTCTTTAGTATCAGCTAAACCGCCTTTAAATTTCTTATCAACCGCGCTTTTTGAGAGAGCTTGGTGCCTTTTCTTTTCAAGTTCAAATTCTTCGATATTAACTTTAAAGCTTTTCTCTTTGGCCATTTCTAAAATTAGATCTAAAGGCAAACCATAACTTTGATAAAGATCAAAAGCATCTTTACCACTTATGATTTTTAAAGAAGCCTTAGCCATCAGTTTTTCAAGTCTTAACCTGCCTTCTTTAAGAGCTCTTTTGAGCTTCTGTCCTTCAAGAATTATTAGCTCTTTAATTAAAGACAGGTTTTCAAAAAGCTCACCATAAACTCCATTATAGCTTATGGCAACTTCTTTGGCTAACAAAGATAGCTTTTCTTCTTGAAGACCTAAAAGTTCAGCATAGCGCAAAGCTCTTCTTAGTAATCTTCTTGCTACATAACCCCTTTCAACATTGGAAGGTACGACGCCATCAGCTATCATAAAGCAGATAGCTCTTATATGATCAGCTATTATTCTAAAATAGGTCTTATCACCATCATCATACACCCTACCAGATAACTTTTCCAATTTAGAAATAATAGCATACAAAAGATCAACCTTAAAAATATCAGGATCATTTTGACTTGCTGCTCCTAGACGTTCCAATCCCCCTCCAAAATCCACATTAGCTTTAGGAAGCTTCTTGAAGGTTCCATCAGATGCTTTTACATATTCCATAAATACCGAGTTGCCAATTTCTAAAAATCGACCACAATCACAATTGGGATGACATTTTGATCCAAAAGCCAAATTATGGGGAACATCTAAAAATTCATAAAAGACCTCACAATCTGGACCTCCAGGTTCGCCAGGTGGCATTTGTTCTGGAGTGCCAGCCCTACTCCACCAATTTTTTTCAGGACCATAATAAAAAATTCTAGCTTGAGCTAAATTAACCTTTTGTAAGTTCTCAGGATTAGACAAATCAACTTCTTTAGCTTCAATGCCTCTTTCAAAAAAAATTTTTTTTAGAATTGATGCTGACTCGGTATCTTTGGGAAGATTGTTTTTTTCATCGCCTGCAAAAACCGTAGCATAAAGCCTACGAGGGTCAAGTTTTAGCTCATCGATTAGAAAAGAAAAAAAATAATTCAACTGTTCTTCTTTAAAGTAATCGCCAAACGACCAATTTCCGAGCATTTCAAAAAAGGTGGTGTGGCGGTTATCGCCAACCTGATCAATATCTTCAGCTCTGAAACATTTTTGGGAATTAGCTAACCTGGGACCTAAAGGATGGGGAGCTCCCAAAATATAAGGAATTAGAGGCTGCATTCCAGAGCCAGTAAAAAGGGTTGTTGGATCTTTCTCTGGAATTAAAGAAGCTGAGGGAATAATCATATGCCCTCGCTCTTTAAAAAATTGCAAGAACTTATCTCTGATTTCCTTGCAAGTCATCATAAAAGTTAATCTGAAATGCTAACCAAAATCAAAAATTAAATACTTTCTCTTAAATTTGGTAATTTTTAAAAACGCTCTTTGAGTTAAAAGTTATCAGTTTAATTTAGGTGTTGAAATTTCAAATTTAAGTGTAGCGGTCAGCAACATTCGAAGCAACATAGGCTTCGGGCTTAATTTTAGCCTCAAAACCATTGCCTTGAATAATACCAATTACTTCTTTAATCATATCTTTGGTTGCTCCTTCTGTTCCTACATCAGCATGGATATATTTAAATTCGTAAGTAAGTGGAGTTTGGATCTTAGAAAATTCATTTTGAAGAGCTTCTTTTAAAGATAGGGCCAAATCGCAAGATAAAAGAACCTCCTGAAGAATTCTTTCTTTCCAGTGATTAAAAGGTCGGTCATAGCCAATTTTCTTCAAGAAAAACCTTCCGCCCTGGCCTTTCCTTAAAATAACAATTGCTACCGGGAAAAAAGGTTCTTGAGAAGAAGGTGAATCGCAACCAACAATAATCTCATACTCAGCCCTAGGAATTTTGAGCATCCAAGAAATCATCTCTCTGATAACTTGAGAAAAATCAATATTGCCTTTGGTTGGGTTATAAAAATATCCCTCTTTGACAATGCTTTTCATAAGAATAATTCTAACCAATTCCTAAAATTTTTCAAGGAGTTGGACCGGTCCATAAGATTCTTGAAAATCCAAAATTATAGTTCTAGTTTTTGATTCAAGTTTGGTTATAAAACTTAAAAATTAGCTCTTTTAATTCTATATATCATTCCTTTTACTTACTCACCTAAATTGTAAAAACTCTGAAATCTTTGGTCTTGAGATTGTAGGTGGCAAAAAGTCTTTAAAAATGCCATTATATTTTCAATGAATATGATTAAAAAACTCCATGGACTTGTAGCCTTATGGAGTTTAATATGTATCCCTGGCATTATGCATTTTTATTATATTTAAATCTCAAAATGCTTCTAAAATTCAGCGATGCAAATATAGGAATACAAAAAAACCTCTCAAACTAAACTCTTTATGATTTTAATAAATTCTTTGGATTTTAAAGATGCTCCGCCTACCAGTAACCCTTCTATTTTGCCTTGGAAAAGATAATTTTTTGCATTAGAACTTGTCACGCTCCCCCCATAGAGAACTTTCAACTGACCAACCTCTCTTTTTATAAACTCAGCCATCTCCAAAGCCTCTCTTGGCTGACAAAAATTTCCTGTTCCAATAGCCCAAACTGGTTCGTAGGCTATCAAAACTGATCTTTGAATATCAAATTTTAAAGTTCCAAGGCTTTTCAAATCCAAATCCAATTGAGCTTTAACTATTTTCTTTTGTTCTCCAAACTGCCTTTGCTCAAGAGTTTCACCAACACATAAAATAACTTTCAAACCAGATTCTAGGGCTGACTTTATTTTTTTGTTAATATCAATGTCTTTCTCCTCTAAATATTGACGGCGCTCTGAATGCCCTAAAATAACATATTCGCATCCTAAGTTTTTTAGCATTAAAGGAGAGATTTCGCCTGTAAAAGCTCCTTTATGTTCCCAAAAACAATTTTGGGCTCCAAGTTTAAAATTTTTAAGTTTTGAAATTTTAGATTTTAGTTCTGAAAGGTAAACAAAAGGTGGGCAGATAACAACCTCTAAATTCTTAGTCCTCTTTAAAACTCTGACTATTTCATTTAAAAGAGCTTTGGCCTCAATCAAGCTTTCAGGATTCATTTTCCAATTAGCTACAATCGAGAACATAGAAAACAAATAACAAAAAATTAAGGTTTTTATTTTATTGGCTTCTCAGATATTGGGCAGCTTTTTCTGGTTCTATGGTAGATATTTCCATTCTGGTGCCAATTTCAAATCCAGCCCAAATAGAGGTCTTTGGCAGAATAGTTAAGTGCCAATGATAATAATCATGCTTTGAACCATCTGGAGGAGAGGTGTGAATATAAAAATTGTAAGCTGGATCATTGAGACCCTTATATATTTTAAAAAGAGCCATTTTGAGAGCATCAGCCAGAAATTCTTTTTGGATATCATTAATTTCCTCAAAATAAGGACTGTGTTCTTTGGGCGAGATAATAACTTCAAAAGCTGATTTTGAGGCAAAGGGACATACTACTATAAAGTGATCGTTCTCATAAACTAAACGCTCTTTAGTTTGCAATTCAAAAAAGTTCATCTGACAGTAAGCGCATTCTTTTTCTTTTTGCCAATATTCACGAGAAGCAATCAAAGCCATATTTAAATCATTATCCACCAGAGGGGTAGTCATTAATTGAGAATGGGGGTGGGCAATACTAGCTCCAGCTTCATAGCCGTGGTTATGAAAAATGGCAATGTAATTTACAAATCTCTGGTCTTTGAGGGCTAAATAGCGCACTTGATAAGCTTCAATAACTTCTTTTATTTGGGACAAAGATAAAAGAGCTAAGTGCTTTTTGTGATCTCTGGTAATAATGACTTCGTGAAAACCTATAGCATTCACTTTTTGATAGAACTTTCCAATTTTGCGGGGATTAAGCTCGCCCCAAGGCACTACTGCTGGAAATTTATTGGGAATGACAATCGTTGTCCAATTTTTAGGAATACCTTCTGAAAGCTCATATATCTTACCTTCAGCAAAAATTAAAGTTGGTTTTTCTTGATCTGAAAGATCGCAAAAAGGGCAGGTTTCAATTTGATCTTCTTTTTTTTGGCGCTCAACTTTATAAAGATAAGGTCTTTTAGCTCGGCCCCTGGCAATAATAACCCAATTTTTAGTAATGAAGTTATATCTAAGTTCTGAAGGGAATTTGGTTTCAGCTTTTTTTGCCATAAATTCTTTTTAGAAAATTTAATTTTATTCTCAGCACCTCAAAGAAAGTTAGAAAATAGCTCTTTATTTTCACTTTACTTTCAGGATGATTCATCCAATTAACTGGCACGATAGCCATTTTAAAACCAAAAAATCTAACTAAAGCCAAAACTTCAACATCAAAAGCCCAACCATTGATGGTGGTAAGGGGGAAAATTTTTTGAGCTACTTTAGCTGAGAAAGCCTTAAAACCACATTGAGTATCCCAGATACCTGGCAAAAGCAAAATCTGAATGATTAAATTACCAACATCGCCCAAAAATCTCTTCCAAAATGGCTGCAAAACAGCTTGTTTGGCTTGAGGATGATCTCTTTTGTCCCTGGTGCCTATAACTACATCAAAACCCTGTTCAAACCAAGGCTGCATTTTTTCAAAATGGTCCAAAGATGTAGAATTATCAGCATCCATAAAAAGCCTAATCTGCCCCGTAGCTTGCAACATTCCCTGGCGTACCACATAACCTTTGCCATTGTTTTTGGGATTTGAAATAATTTTCAAAAATTGAGTCTCTTTTTGAAATTCTTTTGCAACTTCTAAGGTTTTGTCTTTGGAACCATCGTCAACAACTAATACTTCCCAAGAATAATTCTGGGATTTAAGATAGCCTAACACCTCTTTTAAGGTTTTGGGGAGTCTTTTTTCTTCGTTGTAAGTTGGAATAATAATTGAAAGATAAGGCTCGGCCATATAAGAATAAAAATTTCTGTAATTTAAATTTTATCATAATCTTGAAACTAAATAAAACCAGTCCCCCTGAGAAGTTAGAAGTTAAATTTAAACTTCAGATAAAAATTTTAGGTTGGGCCAAAATGATAAGTCGGCGATGATCAATGCCAGGTGGCCAGCAAGTAATCAAAATCAGCTCTTCAGAACTTTTTGAATCTGGAAGCTCTTGGCCTTTTTTAAGAATAATTTTGTTTTTAACAGTATAAATATACTCTTTGCCTTGATAAGTAATTTTAATCTCATCTCCTGGTATTAAGTGTCCCAAATCACTAAAAACCCAGTCATAATTTATTTTTGGCCAGCCAGCTGGAGCTGAGTGTCCTAAAATAACTGTCCGTCCCTGCTGGCCAGGCTCTGATAAAGGATATAAAGCTACGCCCTTTTTGAGAGGCAAAATAAAATCAGCATTTGAAGTTCCATTAACTTTGATTAATGGAGCTGTAACTTTCAATTTTGGGATAGAGATCTGATCAGGAAGCTTTAATATCTGATCTGTTTGTTCTTTTTTCAAAATATGCTGATGGTAATTGTAAGTATTAGGGACTAACTCGATGGTGGTGGGCGGAAAACTTTGCTCAAAAGCAAAAACATAAACTCCTAATTTCAATATCAAAAAGACCCCTCCATAAATAAACAAAAAAAATTTAAAGATTTTAAAAAAATTATCAGATAAAAAAACTAAAATTTCATCAAGCCTCGTTCTCATAATCTGAGTTTGATCTTAGAATTTAGCTTTTTTGTGGGTTTAAATTTTAAACTTAAATTTGCCACGTCTTTCTCTTGCTTTTTGGATTGCTTTTTCAAGAACCTTCTCAGCTCGTGTGTTTAGAGTTTGAGAAAAGACCTCTCTTTTAAAATAATATCTTAAAAGATAAAAATAGCTCCAAACTACTAAAATGACCAAAGTTATCCAAAAACCAATTTTTGAAATCGCAAAAGATCCTGTAGGAATAATGGTTGGCGTAGTCTTTAAAACTAAAATTTTTAAAGCATCGCTTTTTGATGTTTGATCGTTGTAGGCAAAAGCTGTGTTGATTAAGGTAGTTTGAGCTAGAGAAAACAAGCTAGCCTCAGCTACTTTCGCTTTAAAAACAATAATTTTGGTCTGGCCAGGATTTAAATTTCCTAAAGATAATCCAGTAAAAATGTTAGCTGAACTTTCTAGGCCGTCGATCTTTAAAGGACCTTCAAAAGTAAGCAACAAAGGTAAAGTATCTTTAACTTGCACATTCAAGGCAGGATTTTGACCAGCACTAGTTACTTTAATTTGGAATTCAATTATTTCTGAGGGATTTGCTGTCACTGAGTTGGTAAAATTGGTTTGGTTATCTGTTATATTTCTTGCAAGTTTATCAATGTTTAAAACTACACCCCCTTGAATTTTAGGACTAGTAACTTCAATGGCAGTTGTGCTTTGAAAACTTAAACCACCTCTTTCTACCTTGACCTTAGCTATATATTGGCCAGCATTTGGATAATCACAAAGATTAGAAGCTACATAGATAGTAGCTGAAGTAGTTATGGTTCTCTCAAAAATCCCATCATTGGTGCAATCAAACCTATAAGTAATAGGGCCAGTTGCTGTGCCAGAAACCGTTGCTGTCAAATCAACATCTTGCAAGGGTGCAGGGCCAGAAGAAGGATTAGCTGAAAGGGTCACTGACAATAAATTGTTGCCTTGAACTAAAATACCAGTTGCTCCCAAGAAAGCTAAACCATTACGAATCACTTCAATTTTAGCTGTATAAGTGCCAGGATTGGGATAATTACATAAATTTACAGCAGTATAAGAAGTACTCTCACTTGTTTGGACTAATTCCCAAGAACCATCACCCGTGCAATCAAAACGATAAGTAATAGGACCTGTAGCTGTGCCAGAAACTGTTGCTGTCAAGCTAACATTATTTAAAGGCGCAGGGCCAGAAGAAGGATTAGCAGACAAGGTAGCAGATAGCGTTTGGGCCATAACTGATTCGGCCAAAGCAAAACTCAACAAAAGCACCCCTGAGATTATGACTAAAGACAAATAAGAGCTATCTTGATTTTTAGTTTTCTTTTCCCGAACCATATCCTTTGTGGTGATTGGTTTTTACAGAGGAGTATCACTAAGGATACTATTCCTACAAAATACAAATTGAGCTAGATTCTCAAATTAGAATACTAGAATCACGGTGTTGCCTTCCACCTCTACCCCACCTCGCGTCACTCTAACTTTAGCTGTATAGTTGCCAGGGTTTTGGTAATCACAGAGATCAAATACAGTTTGACTTGTAGAATTGGTAGTGATCGTCCTTTCAAAATTGTCATCACCAGTGCAATCAAAGCGATAAGTTATAGTTCCAGTAGCTGAACCTGAAACAAAGGCTGTAAAGTCAACATCGTTTAAGGGAGCTGGTCCTGAAGAGGGATTAGCTGAAAAATCAACAGCCAAAGTAGCTGGGGTATCAACGACTATACTAACCATACCTTCTACCATCAAATTCTGACGCTCAACCTTTACTCTGAGAGTATAAATCCCTGGCGAGGAATAACTGCAAAGATCTAAAGCTGTATAGGTAGTAGAAGAGGTGGTAGTCGTCCTTTCATAAAATCCATCATTAGTGCAGTCAAACCGGTAAGTAATAGAACCTGTAGCTGTGCCAGAAACAGAAGCTGTAATATCAACATCATTCAATGGGGCATGGCCTGAAGCTGGAGAGGGAATAACTACCAAATTCAGAGTTGGTGGAGATTCAACAGTAATGGTAGTTGTAGCTTGAGCTGTCAAAGATTGGCGGGTAACTTGAACCCTAGCTGTAAAAGTTCCTTGATTTGGGTAATCACAAAGATCAACAGCTACAAAAGGATTTGAACTTGTGGTTTGAGTAAATTCAAAAGAACCATCATTGGTGCAATCAAACTGATAAGTAATAGGGCCAGTAGCTGTGCCAGAAACCGTTGCTGTTAAATCAACATCTTGCAAGGGTGCAGGGCCTGAAGAAGGATTAGCACTCAAAGTTACAGAAAGAGTCGGCTGTTGAACAAAAATGCCAACAGTTCCTTCAAAAGCTAAATTGTTTCTCTCAACTTTAACCTTGGCTGTAAAATTCCCAGGATTTGGGTAATCACAAAGATCAACAGCTGTAACTGAGGTTTGGCTGGTATTTGAAATTACTTGTTCAAAAGAACCATCGTTGGTGCAATCAAACCTATAAGTAATAGGGCCTGTAGCTGTGCCAGAAACCGTTGCTGTTAAATCAACATCGTTTAAGGGTGCGAATCCAGAAGAAGGATTAGCTGAAAGGGTAACAGAAAGACTAGGTCCCTGCTGAACCAAAATTCCAGTGGTGCCTTCAAAAGAAAGGTTGCTCCTTTCTACTTTTACTTTTGCTGTATAGCTGCCAGGATTAGGGTAATCACAAAGATCAACAGCTGTAACTGAGGTTTGGTTGGTATTTGAAATTACTTGTTCAAAAGTCCCATCACCCGTGCAATCAAACCTATAAGTAATAGGGCCTGTAGCTGTGCCAGAAACCGTTGCTGTTAAATCAACATCTTGTAATGGTGCAGGGCCAGAAGAAGGATTAGCTGAAAGGGTCACGGATAAAGTCTGAGCATAGGCTATATTTCTTTGAATAACATTCACAAGACCTAACTGAAAAACTAAAGAAAAAACAAGCAAAATTGAAAATGCGATTTTGGAAAATTTAATAGGAGTCATAGTGGAATTTAGTTATATTAGTAATTTTTTATTTTTTATTTCGACTTTTATTTATTTTTTATTTTCCTGTTTAGAGAATTGAGAACCTAAAATTTCTTTTAGTCCCAACTCTCAAAACAAGAGGGAATGAGCGAAATTGATATTACCTCCTTTCTTTTTTAATCGCCCATTCCCTATTCTCAAGACATAGCTACTCTACAAACACTACCGCATTCCCTTCTACCTCAAGTTTTTCTCTTATCACTTTCACCCAAGGAGAGTAAATGCCAGGCTCTTGGTATCTACATTGAAAGCTCTGCTGTTCAGCCTCGGTCAAGATCTCGCTACTCCAAGGATCTCCATCTTGGCACTTGAACCTATAACTTATTTGTCCAGATGCGGTCCCTGAAACTTGAGCTGTCAATGTTACATCCAAAGGACTCTTGCCAGTGCTTGGCAAAGCTGTCAACGAGACAAAGAGCGTCTTTTGTTCTGGAGGCGATGGAGGTGGTTGAGGAGGTGGAGGTGGTGGTACCCCCTTCACATCTATCCCAACTGTATCTATAGCCTCCACACCCTGCCTTTGAACATAGACTTTTGCCCTATGCCTACCTGGCTCTTGGTAACTGCAAACATTTTCTGCAGTTACTGAATTTGCATCTTGAATGATCTCACGAGCCAAGGGAGCATTTGGCTTGTCACTGCAATAAAATCTGAATACTGCCTCACCTTTTGCTGTGCCAGAAAGGATCGCAGTAAGGCTAACAGTTAAAGGAGCCTGTCCCTGCTGAGGTTGAGCCATTAAAGTGACTCCCAATTCTGGCAACACAGGAGGTGGAGGCGGTGGCGGTGGTGGCGATGGAGGTGGTAAAGGTGGTGAAGGTGGTGCAGAAACAACTACTGTTGCCCTCGCAGTTGCTATTCCTCCTGGACCTTCACAGCTAAGAACAAAAGTCTGAATGCTAGGTCCAAAAAGAGGTCCAACAACCTCGTTCCCTGAAGGATCTTTCAAACCAGACCAGGCTCCAGAGGCCTCGCATATTTGAGCATTATCTGCCTTCCATATCACAATAGCCTTACCACCATGATCAATTATTTCTGGCACAACATACAGGTTCACGACAGGCCTTGGTGGAGGAGGTGGAGGCGGTGGCGGTGGTGGAGGCGGAGGTGGAGGTGAAGGTGGCGGTTGAGGCGGTGGAGGTGGTAAAGGAATAATATCCCCCACTCTTACCTCTATTCTTTTATCTCTTGTGATCCCACATACCTGGCCTCTTATATAGATAGTGTAAAGGTCAGACTTACTATACTCGTGAGTAACTTTAAAAGTATAGTCAAACCACCATCTTATCCTTTCAGTGACATCAAAAACACCATCTGCCTGCCAATCAATCTCGTATATAGCCTCTCCCCACTTTGGGGCCCTTGCCATATTGACCGTAAGCTCAACTGTCATTTTAACAACATTGATTGAGGCCTCAAGCTCTACCTCGTAGGGATTGAGCTTGCTACAACTTATGCTTCCGCCAATGCTATACCATATGTCAGAACACCCAGATAACAACAAAGCACTAACTACTAACACCAGCCAAAACAACCCTTTCATTTCTTTCACCTCTCTTTTTATTTTAAAGAGGAGCCTATTGGCCCCTCCTTTGTCAAGGTTCGAAAACTTTATCCAACATTATCAAAAATCTAAAGACTTGTCAAGATTTCATTGCCATTTTCTGTTACAAGCACTGTATGCTCAAAATGAGCAGATAAAGAATTATCTTTTGTTTTGTAAGCAAAGCCATCTTTAGCTTTCTCAATTTCTTCACTGCCCAAAGAAACCATTGGCTCGATGCATAAAGTCATCCCTGGCTTCAAAACAGTTCCTTTCTTTCTTTTGCCATAATTTAAAATTTGAGGCTCTTCATGAAGTTCTCGACCTATACCATGGCCACAAAGATCTCTTATAACTTTTAACCCTTGGCTTTTAACATATCTTTCAATGGTATTGCCAATATCGCCAACAGTATTTCCGGGTCTAATTTTTTTTAGAGCTCTCTTTAAAGCTTTTTTAGTTACTCTAATTAAGCGCAAAGCTTCTGGAATTACCTGGCCCACAGGTAAAGTTACTGCCATATCGGTATGGAAACCTTGATAAAGAATACCTAAATCCAAAGACACAATATCGCCCTCTTTTAAATTCCTCTCAGATGAAGGCACGCCATGGACAATTTCTTCATTAATGGAAACACATAGAACTGCTGGGAAATTCTGATAACCTTTAAAAGATGGCTCAGCTCCATATTTAAAAACAAGGTCTTGAGCGACCTTATCGAGATATTCAGTAGTAATACCTGGTTTTACAATTTTGGAAAGTTCGGCCATTATTTTAGCAAGGATCTTCCCGCCCTCTCTCATTATTTGAATTTCTTGCTGGTTTTTTATAGTAATCATATCAGAAAAATCCAGAAAAATTTTTAAAATCCTGATTTAAATACCTAATTATCTCTTGAGAAACTTTCTCTGGTTCTTGTTCACCATTAATCTCAATCAATAGCCCTTTCTTTTTGTAAAAATCAATAACTGGCACCACTTCTTTTTGGTACCATTCAAACCTTTTATTTATAGCTTCAAGAGTATCATCTTGACGACCTCTTTTGAGCAATCTCCTTTTTGCCTCCTCTTTAGAAACATTAAGCCAAAAAACCTTGAGATTGAAGTTAAAATCAAAGAATTCTAAAGCTTCTTGAAGAAGGTGGACCTCAAATAATTTTCTGGGACTACCTTCAAACACAATTCCTGGTGTTGGGTTAACATCTTCTTTTATTCTCTTTAACTCTTCAAACCATAGATCAAACACCACAGGCGTTGGCAAAATTCCCCCTTTAGAGATAATTTCAGCTATTTTCTTGCCTACAAAATCTTGATCTTTAGCTTTAAGTCTTAAAAGGTCACCAGCACTAATTAGCTTGAATCCAAATTTTTTAACCAAAATTTCAGCTTGAGTGCCCTTGCCAGATCCTGACCGACCCAAAAGAATTATCACCATCATAAATTTTCAATTCTCAAATTTAATTCTAGTAACTTTAGAAAGTGTCATATTCTCTCATATGGAGTTGGGCTTTTAAATGTCTTAAAGTTTCAAGAATCACGCTCACTACAATTAAAATTGAAGTCCCTCCTACTAGAAAGTTGAAAGTTGTGACCTTAGTAATGCCTCCAACAATTGAGGGCATTATAGCTATCAAGCCTAAAAACAAAGCCCCAAAAGGTAAAACGCGATACAAAATTGATTTTAAAAATATAGCTGTTGACTGTCCTGGCCTAATACCTGGCACAAACCCACCCATCTTTTGTAAATTGGTAGCTATAGCTTTTGGATCAAAAGTTACCATCGTGTAAAAGAAAGTGAAGATAAAAACTAAAATAAAATACAAAAAACCATTCAAGATAGGGTTTTGAAATGCAAAATTAATTTTTTGGGCCAAAGCTGAAATCTGGGGATTGCCAATGCCAGCTAAAAAACTAGCAATTAAACCTGGTAGTAAAAGCAAAGATAAAGCAAAAATGATAGGAATGACACCTGCAGGATTAATGCTCAAAGGTAGATAAGTTGATACACCTCCATACATTCTTCTTCCTTGAATTCTTTTGGCATAAGAAACAGGGATATTTCTTCGAGCTTCATTAACCAAAACGACGCCACTAATAATTAAAACGGCCAGAGCTAAAAACAAAAGCAAATTTGGAAGTTGCGATGAATCTTGTTGGACCTGCAAAATTGTTTGGCGGAGATTAGCAGGAAACGAAGCTACAATCCCAGCAAAAATCAACAAAGAAACACCATTGCCAATTCCTCCTTCTGTAATCAGCTCGCCCAACCACATTAAAAAGATGGTTCCAGCTGTAATTACTGCCACAGAACTTATAGTTTCTAAAGGCGACAAACTTAAAATAACATTTTGACTCTTTAATAAAGAAAGCATAGCAAAGCTCTGTAAAGCAGCTAAAGGAACTGTAAGTATTCTGGCATATTGATTAAACCTTCTTCGGCCTTCCTCGCCCTCTTCTTTATAAAGTCTTTCTAAAGATGGAATAACCATAGTCAAAAGCTGCATAATAATGATAGCTGTAATATAAGGTCCCAAACCCAACATCACAATCGATAATTGGTCAAAACTACCGCCAGTAAATACACTTAAAAGACCAAATATCTGAAATCTTTCAAAAAAATCACGAAGTTGTTCAATGTTAATACCAGGAATTGGGATATTCGACATCAATCTAAACAAAACAAAAACCCCTAATATTAATAAGAGCTTCTTTCTGATATCTGGGATTTTAAAAATGGTAATTATGTTCTGAAACCAATTCATTCTAAATTTCTTAAATAATTATAAGGCTTTCAAATTCTCAAGTCTCGTTTTTTGTTTTCTTTTTAGTATGGACTGGTCGTTTTTTACCTGTCAAAACCTTCTTTGAAATTAAAAAATTGTATGCTGAATCTGAAGGCTGAGCTCCTCTCTCAAGCCAAAATTTAGCTCTTTGAGCATTGACCCACCCTTCTTTAGTTAAAGGATTGTAAAAACCTATCTCCTCTACTGGCCGACCGCCTTTGGGAGGATTTTTTCTTTCAGTAACAATTAATCTAAAAGAGGGCTGATTTTTTTTGCCAACTCTTTTAAAACGAATCCTAAGCATAGTAAATCAATCTTACTACACTATAAACCAAAAATCAATTCCAAAAGACTAAAAAGAGTGAAGGCTAGATTCAATTTAAATCTTATCAATAAGGCAAAAACTTTTCTTTGATGATGCCACTAGAAAAAAGCTGGTCAAAATTATTGCTACTATCTTTAACAATAAAATTACTTGTAGTTTTAATATCGCCAGCTACCTCTAATTTGGCTGTAGGCGAAGTTGTTCCTATGCCAACATTGCCTGAAGGATCTATTGTTAATCTTACCAATCCTGCATTGTTATCTTTGATTAAGAATTTACCTTGGCCTTCAGAAGCTGTGCCAGCTGTGGAGATTAAAAGCCATCTTCTGCCACCTGGAAGGCCTGTAGCATCAATACTCAGATCACTTCCCCAGCTTTGACCATCTTTAATGTGTAATCTTGAGATGGGCTGAGATATTCCAATGCCAAGACTGCCAAGTTTGCCTTGAGGTGTGGAGCTAACATTGATAGGTAAAGGGACATTACCTTGAGGTGGAGGTTGGGTTGGTCCTTGCCAGGCAAGAATGATAGAACCTATGAGTAAACTTGAAAGAATGGTGAGGATTAATTTGGGATTTGGCATAGTTTTTTAATTAAGTATTTTTGTTTGTTGGCATTATTATCTCTAACATTATAACATAGAACCTATAAAATTTTTAAGATGAGTAAAATCAAATTTTATTTAGCATCCCATCCTTTTATCTGCAAGGCCTTTCTAGCTGCAGCTTCTTGAGCTTCTTGTTTTGAAGTTCCTTCGCCTTCTGCTACCATTTCTTTACCCAAAAACACTCCAACTCTAAAGTGTTTAGCATGGTCAGGTCCCCATTCAGATAGCACCTCATAAGTTGGGGTTATATTTACTCTTTCTTGGGCTTCTTCTTGAAATCTGCTTTTGGCATCGCGATATAATTTATTTTCAATGATGATTGGCAGTTCTTTTAAAAGGTGCTTTCTTAGAAATGCCCGCACTTTTTTAAATCCTTTTTCTAAGTATAAAGCTCCAATGAAAGCCTCAAAAGTATTAGCTAAAATATATTGGCGGGCTTTGCCTTTTTCTTTAGCCTCGCCTTGAGACAAAAGTAGAAAGTTTTCAAAACCAAGCTGGGTAGCAACTTGAGAAAGCATTTTTGAATTTACCAAGGCTGCTCTAAAGGAAGTAAGTTCTCCTTCAAGCTTATCTGGATACTTATGATATAGATATTCTGTCACAACTAATTCTAAAACAGCATCTCCCAAAAACTCTAAGCGCTCATTATGACCTAGTTTAAAATCTGGGTGTTCATTCAAATAAGAGCGATGACAAAAGGCCTGAATTAACAGGTCTTTATTGCCAAACTTTATTTTGAGATTTTTTTCTAATTTTGAAAAATCAGGTCTCATAAAAGGAAAATACGATTTTCAGTCTTCAATTAAACCTTATGAGCTTTTGACGAAAAATTAAAATTTAGCCCTTTAAAGCCAATTGGCGGTAGACTGTTCCTAAAACTCCATTCACGAATTTACCAGAGTTTTCTCCTCCAAAACTCTTAGCTAATTCTATAGCTTCATTAATAGCAACTTTTGGGGGAACCTCGTCTTTTTTACCAAATAGTAGTTCATACAATCCCAACCTCAAAACATTCCGATCTATCAAAGCAACTTGTTCCAGTGGCCATTCAGGAGCTGCTTTGGCAATGATTCTATCTAATTCTGGCAAACGGCTCATCACGCCCAAAGCTAAAACCTTTGGAAAATCAGGATCTCTAAGGCCAGGTCCAAATTCTTTAATGTTTCTTTCAAGAATTTCTTCTAAAATCTGACCTGCGGGTCTACCTCTAAAATCCCATTCAAATAAAGATTGAAGGGCAATCGAACGCGAAAGATGACGAGAAGACATAATTTTCAGATTCTGAAATTAAAACTTTCTTAACTTTTGATATTTAAATCTGAAGGTGTTTCTTTATAATTTTGATCTTTTTGTTTTTCTTTCGTCCTTTTTTCGATTTTTTGCCTCTCTTTCTTGTTTAATTTTGCTAAAACATCAATAACTTGTCTTCCGCGCCAAAAACCACATTCAGGACACACAATATGAGGTAACTTTGCTAAACCGCATTTTTCACACAAAACCAAATTTGGAGGTTCTAAAACCAAATGCATTCTTCTTTGCCCTTGCCTAGATTTACTTCGATGTTGTTTTGGAACAGCCATAAGAGTTCAAACTTATAACATATAAGATTAGAAATCAAAACCTCAAAATCAGTTCTTTTTTATTTTAGAACGGAATTATTTCTTGGTATTCTGGCAAAGCAACATTGATTATAAGACCTTCCTTTGGCCACTGACACTCTCCAACATTGTCTCTGACTCTTAAGAATACAGTATAATCTCCAGATTGATTATAAACATGAGTTACATCTCCTTTTTGAGTTGAGGTATTTCCATCTCCAAAGTTCCACAAGTAAGAGGTTGCTGGAACATTTTTGCAAGGCACAGGAGAGCTTGAAGGTCCAGTGTAACATACCGATTGATCAGTAAAACGAACTTCTTCGCCAGCGGTTGGATTTTCAGGCTCAAAGGTAAACCTTGGCCAAGGCCAAGCATGATAAGGTAGAGAGAAAGGAGGACCCTGAATCCACCCAGAGTCGTTGCCTTGGCTGTCTTTAACTTTAACTCGCCAATAATAAGTAGTGTTGTAGCCCAAGGTATCAGAACCTACTGAACCTCCAGAAGGCAAAACCTGAACGGTTTGAGTATTTATAGTTCCTGAAGGATTAGAGAGATTAGTGAAGCTTCGGTTAACTTCAGGATTAGCAAAGCTTTGGTTGTTGTCAACTTGAAAGTCAAAGCTAATTTGAGGATCTCCATCTTGGTCTTGGTAAGTCCATTCAAAATTCACTTGTCCAAGACCTGGTGCTGCATCAAAGCAATAATTATCTGGGCCAGTAGCATCTACTGTTAGATTTTGAGGAGTTGGTGGTTGGTTAAATTCAAAAGAAGTTATAACCTTGTAATTAGAACTAGAGCAATTTCCGCCATCTTTGCAGTTAAAACTAATCCAACCAACCACATCTCCGCCCCAAGCCCAACCACGAAACTCATTGGGGTTTGGAACATCATCAATATAGACACCATAAGAAGAACCATCAGTAGCAGTGCCTCTTAATTTTATCCAACCATCCCATCCTCCAGAATTAGGATTTGTTCCTCCTGAACAATCAGGATTAACTGCTCCAGCACAGGCTCTTGCCCAACCAGAGATTTCTCTTGTACTCATATCTACTCTTGCTGAATAATTTGGTGCCTCAGGATAAGGACCTGTGGGGTTAAATTTTATCCACCCTATATTCTCTGACCAGGCAAAACCAGTAATATTTGCTATATTTCCTGTAGGATTTTCAATTTTCACACCATAATCAACGCTTGAGCCATCTGTTAAGTTATTGAAACTTATCCAACCAATAGTTTCAGACCAAGCCCAACCAGAAACATTGTGAGACGCACCTGCTTGAGCTTCATTTGTAAAAAAATGTTTATATATTAAAATCCCAGCCCCAAAGATACCTGCTATTAGAATCGCTAAAACCAAAAAATAAAATTTATTTGGCATATTATTTTTTATTTATTTTATATTTTTTTAAATTTTTTAAAAGCATTTGCTAAAAAATTATTGCTTTTTAAAATCTATTTTTAATTATACCACTCTTAACAAAAACTGCAAAATGTTTTTCGGTGAAAATTGCTTAAACCTTGTTTTTTGATAATTTCAATGTGGAATTTTGTGCCATAGCCCTTGTTTTGATTAAAACCATATTCAGGGAATTTTTGGTGAAGTTTGATCATATATTGGTCGCGTCTGACTTTGGCAATAATAGAAGCACAAGCTACCGAAAAAACTTTCTGGTCAGCTCTAACCATACTTTTTTCCATTATACCACAATCCAATTTTATAGTTCCATCTAAGATCAAAAAACATTTCTTCTGATTGATTTTCAATGGTTGAGAATGACTAACCTTTTGAAATTTTTGGAATAAATTTCTAAGAGCTCTGAGCATAGCTAATTTTGTGGCTTCAAAGATATTAACCCGATCAATTACTCTTTCTCTGGTTCTACCTTCAGCCCAAATAATAAAAGGATAACTAGTTAGTTTTTTATAGAGTTCTTGGCGTTTTTTTGGACTTAGTTGTTTGGAATCTTTTACTTTCGATAAAAATTTTCTTAATTTTGGATTTTCGCCTTCATTTGAAAAAATCACGGCTAAAGCTACAGCTACCACTGGACCTGCTAAGGCTCCCCTGCCAACTTCATCAATTCCGATCACTAAATCATAACCTTTTCTTAAAATCTGTTTTTCAAAATTTAGATTCATGATATATTAATTATAATTCAAAGTTTTTGTTTTTTTTAATCTTTTGAACAAAATTTGAATAAAATATGAAATTTACTCACTTACATGTTCATTCTCATTACTCTTTATTAGATGGCTTGCCAAAAATTGATGAACTAGTTTCATACGCCAAAGAACTCAAAATGGATTCTTTAGCTCTAACTGACCATGGAGCCCTTTATGGTGCTGTTGAATTTTATAAAAAAGCTAAAGCCCAAAACATAAAACCTATCTTTGGAGCTGAACTCTATATGGCTTTAGAATCTCGATTTCAAAAGCGACCTAACATTGACAATAAAAACTACCATATCTTGCTCTTGGTTAAAAATGCTCAAGGGTATAAAAATTTAGTAAAACTTATCACCAAATCGCATTTAGAAGGTTTTTACTATAAACCAAGAATTGATGAAGAACTTTTAAGACAATATGCTGAAGGTTTAATTTGTCTTTCTGGATGTCTCCAAGGTAAGATCCCGCGTCTAATTTTGGCAGGTAGAATTCAAGAAGCTGAAAAGTTAGCTCTCTATTATCAAGATCTTTTTGGCAAAGACAGTTTTTATTTAGAACTCCAGCACCATCCCAACATTAGAGAGCAAAAAATCGTTAATGAAAAACTTATTGAGATTAGCCATAAATACAAAATGCCTTTAGTTGCTACCAATGATAGCCATTATTTAAAACCTCAAGATGCTGAATCTCAGGATCTCTTACTTTTAATTAATACTCAGGCTGACCCTAATGATCCTGAAAGATTAACTCTCAAAAGCGACGACTTTTCTTTAAAAAGCCCAGAGCAAATGGCCAAAGATTTTAAAGACACGCCCCAAGCTATCGAAAATACCCAAAAAATAGCTGAGCTTTGCAATTTTGAATTTGAATTAGGAAAGCCAAAACTCCCCCATTTTGATGTTCCCAGTGGCAAAAGTCCTGATGAATACTTAAAAGAACTCTGCTTAGAAGGCTTAAAGAGGAGAAATATGGCTTTAACACCTGAAATAAAAGAAAGATTAGATAAAGAACTAGAGATCATTGGTCGCACCCAATTTGCTTCTTACTTTTTAATTGTTCAAGATTTTGTAAACTGGGCCAAGAAAAACCATATTGTTGTTGGCCCTGGCCGAGGTTCAGTTGGCGGATCTTTAGTTGCTTATCTTTTAAATATTACTGAAATTAACCCCTTAAAATATAATCTTTTGTTTGAACGTTTCTTAAACCCACAAAGAGCTGCTGGCCTTCCAGACATTGATTTAGACTTTACCGATAGACGAAGAGATGAGGTTATTGATTATGTAAGACAAAAATATGGTCAAGACAAAGTAGCCCAAATAATTACTTTTGGAACTATGGCTTCAAGAGCTGTCATTAGAGATGTTGGTCGGGCTTTAAATTATCCTTATGATTATTGTGACAAGTTAGCTAAGATGATTCCTTTTGGCTTATCTCTTGAGACAGCTTTAAAACAAGTGCCAGAGTTTAGAGAAATCTATGAACAAGACCCAAAAGCTACAAAACTTATTGATTTTGGGATGAAATTAGAAGGTGTAGCTCGCCATGCCTCAACTCATGCTTGCGGAGTTGTAATTTCCAAAGAGCCTTTAGAAGATATCGTGCCTTTACAACATCCTACTCAATCTGACAAAGAAATCGTCACTCAATATGAAATGCATGCGATCGAGGATCTTGGACTTTTAAAAATGGATTTTTTGGGGTTAAAGAACTTAACGGTTATTGAAGATACTTTAGCTAAAATATATGCCATCTATAAAAAGTCAATTGATGTCTCAAAAATACCTTTAGACGATGAAAAAACTTATAAACTTTTGCAAGAAGGTAATACCACTGGTGTTTTTCAGTTAGAGTCAGACGGAATGAAAAGATATCTTAAAGAACTCAAACCCACCCAATTTGAAGATATTGTAGCTATGGTAGCTCTATATAGGCCAGGGCCAATGCAATTTATCCCAGAATACATTGCCAGAAAACATGGAAGAAAGAAAGTTTCCTATCTCCATCCCAAACTTGAACCAATTTTAAAAGATACCTATGGAATTTGTATTTACCAGGAACAACTAATGCAAATTGCAACTTCTTTGGCTGGCTTCACGCTTGCTGAAGCTGATTACTTAAGAAAGGCTATTGGTAAGAAAATAAAATCTTTGCTTTTGGAACAAAAAGAAAAATTGATTCAAGGAATGATTAAAAATAACATTCCACCAAAAATTGCCCAAGAACTCTGGGAATGGGTTTTGCCTTTTGCCAGGTATGGCTTTAACAAATCCCATAGCGTTGCTTATGGACTTATTGCCTACCAGACCGCCTGGCTTAAAGCTAACTATCCTTTGGAATTTATGTCTTCTTTGCTTACTTCAGAAAGCAATGATATTGAGAGAATATCAAAGTTAATCTCAGAATGTAACCAAATGGGCATAGAGGTCCTACCACCAGATGTCAATGAAAGCTTTAGATACTTTAGCTCCGTGCCAGGGAAAAATAAAATTCGTTTTGGCCTGGCAGCTATAAAAAATGTTGGAGAAAATGTGGTTAAAGTAATAATTGAAGAAAGGAAAAAGAATGGACCTTATAAATCAATCCAAGATTTTATTGAAAGAGTTGGCCCATCAAGAGTTCTTAATAAAAAGTCATTAGAGTCTTTGATTAAAGCTGGAACTTTTGATAAACTAGCAGAGAGAAACCAGTTATTAGAGAACATAGAAAAACTTTTAGCATGGGCCAAAGAGACTAGAGAAAATGCAGTTTTAAGACAAAGTTCTTTATTTGATCACCAAAATTTAAAGACAAAAAGTTCTCCATCTCTTTTGTCCCTAACTACTGTCAAACCTGCTACAGAGAGAGAAAAACTCTTATGGGAGAAAGAACTGTTAGGACTTTATATTAGTTCTCATCCTTTAAAGAATTTAAAAAAGATTCTTGAGAAAAGAACTATACCTTTAGCTCAGATTTCAAGAAATCTCAAAGGTAAGAAAGTAAGAGTTGCAGGATTATTCTCTCAAGTAAAAAGAGTCCATACTAAAAATGGCAAGACTATGGTTTTTGCCAAATTAGAAGATCAAACCTCAAACATAGAAGTTATAGTTTTCCCAAACCTTCTAGAGCAAATCGCTTATTTACTCTTGCCTGAAAAAATTGTTCTGATTGAAGGCAAAGTTGATGTTCGCAATGGAAATTTACAGATAATAGCAGAAACAATAGAGGAAATTGTTGAAGATGAAAATTAATTCTAAAACCATAAATTAACTTATGGATATTTCTCATCTTCGTCATTCTCTAGCTCATCTTTTGGCAGCTGCAGTCTTGGATCTCTATCCTGGCACCAAAAATGCTATAGGACCTGCGATTGAAGATGGTTTCTACTATGATTTTGAATTCAAAAAACCAATTTCTGAAAAAGACTTACCAAAAATTGAAAAAAGAATGAGAGAAATTTTAAAAACTTGGAAAAATTTTGAAAGAATAGAAGTCTCAGCTAACCAAGCTCGTGAACTTTTCAAAGATAATCCTTACAAGCTTGAAATTATTGACCAGTTAGAAAAAGAGGGCCAGACTATTACTCTTTATCAATCTGGGAATTTTGTGGACTTGTGCAAAGGTGGACATATTGAAAATATCAGCTTAATTGACCCTCAAAGTTTTAAATTAGATAGGATAGCTGGAGCCTATTGGCGAGGCAAAGAAACAAACCCTATGCTTTCGAGAATCTATGGATTAGCTTTTAGAACTTCCAAGGAACTAGAGCATTACCTTGAAATTCGCAAAGAAGCTAAAAAGAGAGACCACAAAAAACTTGGGGTTGAATTGGATCTTTTTTGTTTTTCAGATTTAGTTGGAGCTGGGTTACCTTTATGGACTCCAAAAGGAACAATTATCCGAAACATTTTAGACGATTTTGTATGGCAATTAAGAAAAGAGGCAGGTTATGAACAAGTAGATATTCCTCACCTTGCCAAAAAAGATCTTTATGAAAAAAGTGGCCATTGGGAAAAATTTAAAGAGGATCTTTTTAAAATAGTTAGCCGGGAAAACCATCTCTTTGTCTTAAAGCCAATGAATTGTCCCCATCACATTCAGATTTACTCTCGAAAACTTCACAGCTACAAAGATTTGCCTGTTAGATACTGCACTACCACTAAAGTTTACCGCGATGAACAATCAGGAGAGCTTTCAGGTCTAGCTAGGGTAAGAGCCATCACCCAAGATGATGCCCATGTTTTTTGCCGAAAATCGCAAGTTAAGCAGGAGATAAATAGAATCTGGGACATTGTAGAAAAATTTTATGGCGCAGTTAAATTTGACTTGAAGGTCCGTCTTTCTTTGAGAGATCCCAAAAACCCAAAAAATTATATTGGCACTCCCAAAATATGGGAGAAAGCTGAACAAGAACTAAGAACTTTAGCCAAAGAACATGAAGTCAAAGCTATCGAGGCCAAAGGCGAAGCTGCTTTTTATGGGCCAAAAATTGATTTCTTGGCCAAGGATTCTTTAGAAAGAGAATGGCAGGTGGCTACAATTCAATTGGATATGAATATGCCAGAAAGATTTGACTTAGTTTGCATCAACGAAAAAGGTAAAAAAGAAAGAATTGTAATGATCCATGCAGCCATTATGGGTTCTATAGAAAGATATTTAGCTGTGCTTATTGAACATTTTGGAGGCAATTTTCCTTTGTGGTTAGCTCCAGAACAAGTGAGAGTTCTGCCAATTAGTCAAGAAAGTACTAAATATGGTAAAGAAGTTTTAGCAAAATTACACTCTTTTGGCCTTAGAGCAGAAATTGATGAAAGCAATGAAACTATTTCTAAAAAAATTCGCTCAGCAGAACTCCAGAAAATACCATATTTATTAATAGTTGGAAAAAAAGAATTAAAAAACCAAACAATAAGCGTCAGAAAAAGAAAAGCTGGCGATCAAGGCTCAATGAAACTTAAAGAATTTATTGCTAAAATCCTGCAAGAAATCAAAGAAAAAGCCTAAAATTAAATTGTTTTATGAAGTTCAACTAAAAGAAATCTTATTTGACCCAGAAAGGGTTATAAAACAAAGCAAAATATGAAAGATAAAGTGGTTGTGATTTTGGGTCCAACTTCAAGTGGGAAAAGCAAGTTAGCTGTAAAATTGGCTAAAGAATTTAATGGTCAAGTAGTCTCAGCTGATTCAAGGCAGGTTTATAAGTTCTTAGATATTGGCACAGGCAAAATTACCAAAGAAGAGATGCAAGGAATAAAACATCATTTGCTAAGCATAGCTTCTCCAAAAAGAAAATTTACCGTGTGGCAATACCAGCAGAAAGCTTATAAAGCTATAGATAGTATTATAAAAAGAGGTCAACTCCCAATAATTGCTGGAGGTTCACCCTTCTACATTTATGCTATCACCGAAGGTATGATCTTGCCAAAAGTCAAGCCTAACTTAAAATTAAGAAAGAAATTAGAAAAATTGTCAGTTCAAGAGCTTTTTTTAATGTTAAAGAACAAAGATCCAAACAGAGCTAGAACTATTGAACCTAAAAATAAACGCAGATTGATTCGGGCTTTAGAAATAATTGAACAAAAAGGCAAGGTCCCAGAACTAAAAAAAAGACCTCGCTATCAATGCTTAAAAATAGGAATAAAAGTTCCTCCAGAAATTTTAAAGATCAAAATTAAAAAAAGGCTAAGAGAAAGAATAAAACAAGGCCTCTTTGAAGAATTCAAAAAGCTAAAATCTGAAGGGCTTTCTTTAAAAAGAATGGAAGAACTAGGTCTGGAGTATTATTGGGGAGCTAAATTTCTAGAAGGAAAGATAAAACCTAAAAATTTAATTGAAAAATTAGAAAAAGATATCCTAAAATTTGCCAAACGCCAGATGACCTGGTTTAAAAAAGACAAAGAAATCCATTGGATAAAAAATTTCAAACAAGCTAAAAAATTGGTCTCAGATTTTTTGAACTCAAAATAAATTAAGGCTTTTTACTCTTGGCCTAACAGATAAAGACTTTTAACTTCTTGAGCTAAAAGAGCTCTATTGTATATTTTGAGCTCATCAATTAAGCCAGAGAAATTGTACCCAATGAAAAGATTATTGAAATTAGTTTCTATCTTGCCACTTAGAGCTCTGGTAGTTACAAGTTCTCCATTAAGATATAAAGTTTGCCGATTCTGATCATAAGTCATAGCAAAGTGATTCCATTTCTCTGGAACAAGATTTGAACTTAAAATAGGATTTTGATTAATCAGGCCCAAAATCTGATTTGAGATTGCTGAAATCTGCCAAGAACCTGGTTTAATAACAATAATATTTTCTCCCAAAGATTCGACTCTTTTTTCTGTTTCTAAAGAAATAGTGGGCCAAGGAGATACCTGAATTCTCTCTGAGATTTTAAGAATTGACCATTCAGGATCGTTTCTGAGAGAGAAATCAGAACCACCAACAATGATATTGTTATCTGAATCTACCAAAATTTCTTTGACAATATCATTACCTTTAGAAGGGTTAAAGGTCCATTCCCAAAGCTTTTGGCCTTTAGAATTAAATTTCATTACAACCCATCTTGCATTACCTTCCTTCATATCATAGCCACCAACAATAATATTGTCTAAAGAATCAACAGTCACATCAGTTAACTCATCAAAGTCTGGCGAAGGATTAAAGGTCCACTGCCAAATACGGCCTTTAAGATCTGAGTCAATTTTAACTATCCGCCATTGGGCATCTCCATAATAAAAGTCATAACCTACCGCAATCACATTATCTTTAGAATCTAAAGAAATAGCATTTAGAACATCAGCACCATCTGAGATATCTAAACGATAGCCTGATAGAAACTTGCCATTAGGATCAAATTTTTCTATATGCCATCTATCATTACCCAAAGTTTTATCAATACCAGCTACGATTACATTATTCCTTGAATCTACTTTAAGATCCACAATCATATCTGCCCCAGGAGAAGGATTAATTGTTCTCTCCCAAAGAAGCTGTCCAAAAGTATTAAGTTTAACAATCCTCCATTGAGCGTCTTTAGGAATAGAATCATAGCCACCTAAAATTACATTGCCTTCAGAATCAATTGCTAACGCTCGAATCTCGTCAGAACCTGGACTATAGTTTTGAGTAAAGACCCAAAAAGGATAAGGCCAAGTCCTAACTGCCCTCCACTGAGAATTTCCAGCTAATTCATCAAAACCAGCCAAGACCAATATTCCTGTTTTATCACTTGCCACAGCCTCAACAACATCAGAACCACCTGAAGGATTATCTTGATACTTATTTACCCTCACACCTAATTCAGAAATAAAATCAACCCTAAACTGCAAATTTCTCTCTCTGGTATCAGAACCTGCCATAATTATATTTCCCTTGTGATCAATACCTAATGCTCTTAAGAAAGCCCCTTCTCTTTCATCTTTTTTATATTGGAACCAGACTATAGGAGGAACCTCCATAGTTTGGTAGTAATTGCTTTGGTCTTGAGCTTCAGGATTGCCATAATAAAGGTAAATAACCTTGAAAGATCTGGCCTTAGCTAAAGGCACTTTTATCCATACCCTGGTTTCTTGGGTATTGCATCCTGTCTCAATCCAATAATTCAAAAGTGTTGTTTCGTCTTCGTCTGTAACTCTTAAATCCTGACAGTCAGAAAGCATTTTACCTGCGTCAATCAACTCTTTGGTATTCAAGAATACCAATATCTGAAAGTTCTCAAAATTCTCTCCGCTCTTAGTGTTATCTATAATTATTTGGCGCCTATATTTGAAACCTTCTAACCAGACAGGCGGAGAAGAAGGAACCGCAGGACCTTGAACTTTAAACCACCCTTCTAAAGTTAAACCATCTCTGATATTGTTTATAAAATTGTTTTGGAAAACTACAATATAATCATCCTTGCCATCAAAAAGAACAGCTCGGCCCTTTTTACCTTTTTTCTCTCTTTTAGGATCAGAACTGTCTTGATTGTTGCTTGAACCAAAACGGCCAAAATTTCCTCGACCTGTAGCATCAAGAGCTAACTGACCTTCCTCTTCTTCAAAACCCCAATAAGCTACAAGCCCTGAATTTAAACTGCCTCCTGGCAAGGGAGGAAGTGTAGATTGTTTCGGTCTTAAGATAAAAAATAGAATCACACTTAAAATCAAAACGAAAATCAGTGCAAGTGAGATATATAAATAAACCCTATCTACTAATAGGCGATACTTTATTGAAGAAATAATATCACTAAAAGACATCATTAAAATATTTTATCAAGGCTTAGAATAAATACGCAAGAAAATTTATTAAAAAAGTATTAGTTAAATAAAAAGGCAAAAGGGCTCTTTTGAAAAATTTTTGATTTTTATTTCTTTTTGACCTGGCAAAGATATCTTCAAAAAAGGTAAAAATGAGGTAATAAAAAGAAATTTGATTATTGATTTAAAAGGGCTAAAATTCCTGAAAAATTTTTGCGGGTCCGGCAGGACTCGAACCTGCACCAGGGCTGTTTTGGAGACAGCTGGGCTACCACTTACCCGACGGACCCTCAAGAACCTATATCCTATCTAAAGTTTGAAGAAATTTTATTTCTTGCCTTCTTGGTGTAAAGTATGCTTTTTGCACCATTTACAATATTTTTTAAAAGAAAGCTTAATTTCTTTGGCTGACCTAGACTTAAAAGTATAGTAGTTTATTCTACCACAATTTTTGCATGTTAATTTGACCAAAGGACGTTTTTTTGTAGCCATAAAAACTTTATTTTATAGAGCCGATGGCCGGATTTGAACCGGCGACCTCTCCCTTACCATGGGAGTGCTCTAACCTACTGAGCTACATCGGCAATATAGAGCCAAATCTTACTAATTTTATATACCAAATTTATTCCAAAAAGAAAAGCCCCAAGTAAGAATTACTTCCTTGGAGCTTTCCATAAACATCCTATGGTCTGATGATTCTGGTGACAAAACTTGTAGCGCCATCGTTATCTGTGACCCATAAAGTTGCTTGGTAGGATTTTCCAGCTTGAAGCCTCAAACAGATCGTGGAACCAGAAAGAAAAATATTTTCTACCATCCAATCCCACTTTACAATCCTACCATCTGGATCTTGAGATAATGTTCCGTCTAATAACACCTCCCCTTCTATCACGACGCCTTGTTCCTGAAAGGAAGGTGTTTGAAAACTGCACCCTCTCTGCCACCTAAAATCGGCTGTAGGTGGAAGATTAAAAACCTCCACCCAAAGCACTTTAGAATCTTGAGCTCCGCCCCGGTCGGTCACTGTAAGTTTAACCTCGTAACGGCCAAGACGCCAAAAAGCATATTTAACAATTTGAAGGTCTCCAAAAAGGACGGTCTCTGGGAAAGCATCTAACTCGTGCCTAAACTCCCAGTGCCAGAAAACGATTTGACCACCTCCTTTGGGCTGGACCTCAACACCTGCTGGGTCATAGCTTCTGGTAGCTACAAAAGTCACAACTTGACCTCTTGGAACACGATAACTGCTTGCCTCAAGAACAGCTACGGGTGGTGGATTTAAGACTTCAATGGTATGCTTATCAAAACCTGAATTGCCTTGCTCATCGACAACTTTTAAGACAACCTCAAAAAAACCATAGTCCCAAAAGGTATGAGATACTCTCATACCTTCTTTGATTATGCCATCTGGAAAACTCCACTCCCAGCTTATCAGCCTTAAACCCTGGGGATGATAGCTGGCTGAACCGTCAAAAATGATCTCATTGCCAGCTGTAACTGTTTCTGGAGCCAAAATCACAGCAACTGGCAACTGAACTGGCTTAATCAAGGCCGTGCATTCAACTAACGCTTGGCTGATCACTACCAAGATCGCTCCTAGAGCTAAATTGTAAAGCTTCATTTGATCCTCCTTTCTGGAAGAATATTATACAACATTTTAAATAAAAAACAAGGTTTTAACCTTGAAGGTGGGCGGTGAGGGACTCGAACCCCCGAAGTCCTTACGGACGCTTGGTTTACAGCCAAGTGCAATTGCCGCTATGCGAACCGCCCTCTCAAAAATTATAATATTATTTTCCAACTAGTTCAAGTTCAAAGACCAAGATAACTCCCAAACATACTTGAAAATCTAAAATTTAATAATTTTTGCTTGAATGTAAAATCGAAAAATAATGCAAAATTGTTAAAAACTGACAAAGACTTTATTTGGTATTTATTTACAATTTTTTTACAATTTTAAAGATAGAATTCTAAAGTTTTAAAGACCTTAGAATTCTCAACCTGTCTTAGGCTGAGTCAATAATGATGCTGTGATCTTTGCGCCACTGTTCTATTTTTTTATGATTGCCAGAAACAAGAACTTTTGGCACCACCCATTTTTTAGATTTTGTTTTTTTCAAGAGAGGACTTTCAGGATCAATTTTGGCTGGCTCAAAAACCTCTGGTCTTGTATATTGGGGATATTCAATAAAACCTTTGCCCTCTCTTTCTGGTGTTTTATAAAAACGCTCTGGCAAAAGTTCAGATTTGCCCAGAACATTTGGTAGCAAACGAGTAACAGCCTCAATAACCGCCATAGCTGGCACCTCTCCGCCCATTAAAACATAGTCACCAATTGAAAGATTAATGTCAGAAATGTATTTTGCTACTCTCTCATCTACGCCTTCATAACGGCCGCAAATCATAATAATCTGCTCTAATTTAGAAAACTGATAGGCCAACTTTTGGTCAAATTTTCTGCCTCTTGGTGAAAAAAGTATTATTTTCCGTTTTTGTTTTTTAATTTCTGGCTTAATCAAACTTGAAACCGCTCTAAAAATAGGTTCTATTTTGAAAACCATTCCCCGACCTCCACCAAAGGGCTTATCATCAACGGTTTTGTGCCTATCTGTGGCCCATTTTCTTAAATTATGGAGATTGATAGCAATGAGTTTTTTGTCTTGGGCCCTCTTAATAAGAGACTCTCTTGAAAAACCATCAAAAATCTCAGGGAAAATGGTAATGATGTCAAAAGTTAGCATATATTTTATTTTATTAAAATTTTGATCTAATTCCAAAAAGAAAACGGCCCAAGGCCAAAAAGCCTAGCGACCGTTTTCTATTGAGCGAAAATTAAATTTTAAGCTCCTCTTCTAACTCGCTTTTTTCAGCGGTAGTTTTTGAGGCTTGAGGCTCTGCAATTTTTAGATTAACTCGGGCATGATTTCTTAAACCAACAATCCTAACTAAATTCCTGATTGCTCGAGCCGTTTGCCCTTGTCGGCCAATCACCTGACCCATATCTTCTGGGTGAACTTGAAGAGTTAAAAGCACGCCCATTTCATCAACTTGACGAGTAACCTTCACATCTTCAGGGTGATCGACCAACGATTTTACTACAAAAGCCAGAAATTCCTGGTCGGGATGCTTATCTACCATAATAATCTTGCTTTGCTTTCTTAAATTGCTTTAATAACGACCTTTCTTTACTTGCCTATTGTAATAAGGCACCTTAATTATATACCTTTCAATTTTAAATGTCAAATCTCAGTAAGATGGTTCAGAACCCTTTCAAACTTAGCTAAGGTTTCTTTAGCTTTATTTTTTGAAAGTTCAAAATCAGGATCATAGATAATATCATCAACCACCTGGGAGGCCTGGATTAAAATTTGATAAAGTTCTGGAGGAATAAGCTGAGCTTCAATTAAGGTTCTAAAGCGCTCTCTTAAATTTGATCCTGAAATTTTTCTTTGCTTCAAAAATGCGTCCAAGAGTTCTTCAGCCTCAATGATCGCCAATTTTCTCTCAGCTTCTTTGTTAGATTCTGCCTTCTTTTTAATTTTAAGCCATCGTCTCTCTCGAAAACCCTTTTGGCTAAAAAATCCTAAAAATAAATCTGTAAAATTTTGGCCGTAATGCTCTTTAAACCATGAAGTATTAAAAAGCAACCACAAAATACCTCCAAAAAGCAACAGGTTCAAAATGATAAAAACTATCTTTATCCAAAAAACAATACCTGTTTTTGGCAATAAAACCAAAAACTCAAGAAAACTAACCTCTTGAGATGGCGGAATTGGTATTGGAGTAATTAGCATCGAAGTATTTTTGAGCTACAAAAAATAAAAGTTCCTCTTGAAAAGCTGGTCCAATTAATTGAAAGGCAACGGGCAAATTTTTAATAAAACCAGCTGGCACACAGATTGCAGGCAGAGATGCTAAATTTGCAGACACGGTAAAAATATCTGAAAGATACATCTGAACCGGATCTGAAATTCTCTCCCCTATTTTAAAAGCTACATCCGGAGCCATAGGTGTTAAAATCAAATCAACTTTTTGAAAGGCCTTTTCAAAATCCTGTTTTATTTTGGTTCGGACTTTTTGGGCTCTTAAATAATAGGCTTCATAATAACCACTCGAAAGGGCAAAAGTCCCAAGCATAATTCTGCGTTTAACCTCTGGACCAAGAAAATGGCCCCGAGTCTTAAAATAAACTTCCAACAGATTTTGGGGTTTGAATTTTGAATTTTTAATTATTGAGTTGCCATATTTAATACCATCATATCTTGCCAGGTTAGCTGAAACTTCGCAGGGCATAATAATGTAGTAAGCTGGCAAAGCGTATTGGGTATGGGGTAAAGAGATCTGCTTAATTCTTGCTCCTTCTTTTTGGTAATACAAAACAACTTCTTGAATTTTTTTTTCTACTTTTGGGTTTAAACCTTTAGTGAAGTATTCTTTGGGAACACCTATTCTTAAATTTCTAAATTCAAAATCTAAGGTTTTAGATTTAAATTCAACAGTCGTAGGATCTAGGGGGTCTTTGCCTTTAATAACATCAAAAATTTCTTTAACATCTTGGACGGTTTTAGCAATAGGCCCTATCTGATCTAAAGATGAAGCCATAGCTATTAAACCAAAGCGAGATACCGAACCATAGGTTGGCTTTAATCCTACCACCCCACAAAAAGCTGCTGGTAATCTTACTGAACCTCCTGTATCTGAACCTAAAGCCCCAAGGGCCATATTTGCAGCTACAGCAGCTGCTGAACCGCCAGAGCTACCTCCTGGAACCCTTTTTTTGTCATAAGGATTAAAGGTAAGGCCAAAAGCCGAATTTTCATTGGAAGAACCCATCGCAAATTCATCTAAGTTGGTCTTACCTAAAATCAAAGCCCCAGCCTCTTTTAATTTTCTAACAACTGTTGCATCATAACTAGCAACATAATTTTCAAGTATTTTTGAACCAGCAGTGCAAAGTTGGCCTTCTACCAAAATATTGTCTTTTATAGCAATAGGTATGCCAGCTAAAGGCGGGAGTTCTTCTTTTTTTGCAATTTTTTTATCAATTTTCTCTGCCTGCTCGAGAGCCAATTTCTTGGTGGTTGTCAAATAGGCTTGGATTTCTCTATCTTTTTTTTCAATATTACTCAAAAAGGTTTCAGCTATCTCTTTAGCTGAAATTTTTCTCTTCTTCAGTCCTTGTCTAATTTCTTTGATTGTCATTTGTAATATCTCCATTTTTATACCCAAAACTTTTTGGTTAGTTTTAGCTTTTTTAAATTCAGGTTTCTGGGTTGAAGTTTCTGGTTAAAATTTTTGAAAGACAGATTTGATTTTAATATATCTTCCTTCTTTAACCGGAGCTGAATCAATTAATTTTTGAGCTAATTTTTCATTTAAAAAGTTTGGGACATCTTCTCTTAGCTCGCTAAAAATTTTTAGGGCGTGGTAAGTTGGTTCAATGCCTTCGATTTTGACTTCTTTTAATTTTTCTGCGAAATCTAAAATTTTAGAGAGATCTTTTTGGTACCTCTCAAGTTCCTTATTAGAAAGGCTTATTCTGGCTAATTGAGCAATATGCAAAACTTGGTTTTTGCTAATCATATTTTAGTTTTTGATTTTATCTTGGTATTTCTTTCTCCTCCCTCTCAACTAGTACTTCTTCATATTTATCAATATCTTCTATAACCATACCAGCTCCTCGGCACACAGCTGTTAAAGGATCTTCGACCACCTTTGTTGGGATTTTGGTTTCCCTGGCAATAAGCTTATCTAAACCTTTCAAGAGAGCACCACCTCCTGCTAAATGGATTCCTTTAACCATAATATCAGCAAGTAAATCTGGCGGTGTTTCCTCAACAGCAATTTTAACTTCTTCAACTATCTGACGAACTGACTTTTCAAGAGCTTTCCGGATCTCAACATCAGAAACAATTATCTCTTCTGGAAGACCTGTAACAAGATTCCTGCCTCTAACAGCCATCTCTTTTCTGCTACCTAAATTACAGGCTGAACCAATATTAATTTTTATTTCTTCGGCCATCCTCTCACCAATGACCAATTTATATTCCTCCTGAATAAACTGAATAATATCTTGAGTTTGTTGGTCGCCAGCAACTCTTAAACTTTTAGCCTTTACAATCCCACCCAAAGAAATAACTGCAACCTCTGTTGTGCCACCACCAATATCCACAATGAAGTTACCGCCAGGCTCTTGAACATCTAACCGAGCCCCAATTGCAGCTGCCATTGGCTGTTCAATTAAGAAAACTTTTCTGGCACCAGCTGATTTAGCTGCATCTTCGACCGCTTTTTTCTCAACCTCGGTAATGCCAAAGGGTATACCAATAATAACTCTTGGCCTTGACCAAATTGTAAACCTCCGCTGGTGAACTTTGTTGATAAAATATTTTAGCATCTGCTCTGTAACTTCAAAATCAGAAATGACGCCTTTAACCAAAGGTCTGGTAGCTACAATGTGGGCTGGAGTTTTCCCGACCATTTTTTTTGCTTCTCGGCCTATAGCTAAAATTTGATTGGTTTTCGTGTTAATCGCAACTACTGACGGTTCTGAAATTACTATCCCTTTACCCCGCACATAGACCAAAGAATTAGCTGTGCCAAGATCAATCGCCAAATCATGGGCAAAAAAAGAAAGGAGTCTTGAGGCTAACTTGGTAGCGCCAATTTTGTTGGTGTTTTTTTGATTCTGAGTCATATCAAGCTCCAAATTAGTTTATTTTCTTTACTCACATTAAAATTCGTAAAACATCTACCACGCTTATGACTAAAATTAAAGCCAAAAGTATTAAAAAGAAGGCCGTGTGGATTTTGGCTTCAAAATAAGGAGAAACCTGCTTGCCACGAATAGCCTCTAGGACCAAAAATAGAATCCTACCACCGTCTAGAGCTGGAATAGGTAGTAAATTGAAAATCGCAAGATAAATGCTTATGAGAGCTACAAAGTATACAAAATAAGCTGGATGAATTTGGAAGGCCTGAACAAACAGCTCGCCAATACCAATAGGCCCCCTCACATCTGCTCCTTCAACTGGCTGGCCACTTTTTAATTTTTTTAATAGCTCAAAGGAACTAGTAACTATGCTTAAAGTAAGTTTAAAAGTAGCTTCAATACCTTTCAAGGGTGCCAAATACCAAGGAAAAGTTTGCCAACCTACCCTTACTAAACCTATACCTATAAGACCTTCTTGATTTGGGACCACTTTTAAATTTAGCTCTTTGTCAAATCTCATAATCTTCAAGGTTATCTCTTGACCTTTATGAGCTTTGATAAATTCCTGAACTTCTTGAATTGTTTTTGGAATGAGCTTTATTTTACCATCATCTAAGGATAAAATTTGATCTAAGGGTTTAAGACCTGAGCTTTGGGCAGGAGAGTTTTCGAGAACTTTAGTGATCTGGATCCTAACATCTTTAACATCTGGTGCGTTATCAAAAACTACAGACGGAAGTCCCCAACTACCACTTAAAAAGCTTAACAACACTATAGCTATAATCCAAAAAGCAACCACTCCAGCCACAACTACTAAAAACCTTTGAAATAAAGGTTTATTTTGAAAACTGGCAGGATCGCTTAAAGACTCTGGATCATCCTCGCCATAAATTTTGACAAAACCACCCAGGGGCAAAAGGTTTATAGAATAAAGAGTCTCACCTATTTTTTTGCTCCACAATCTAGGAGGAAAGCCAAAGCCAAACTCATCCACTCTCATCCTAAAAATTTTAGCCATTAAAAAGTGGCCTAACTCATGGCAAACAATCAAAAAAATAAAAGTCAAAAAAGCAAGGGCAATTGGAATAAACATAACTTTCAAGTTAAAAGATGACTTACAATTTTCAATTTTAATTGAAAATTTAAATTGATCTAAGTTGAAAAGCTCAAATAATAAATAATTTATTTTTTTATTTCATTATCTTTTTTCTCTACCAACTCTTTAATTTTTTCATTATATTTATCTATCAATTTTTGAAGTTCATCTTTGGCTCGAAACTTATCATCCTCTCTAATTTGACCTGCCCTTTGCTTGGTCTGAATTTCATCCCAAGCTCTCTCTCTAAATTTTCTAATTGTTTGGCGGGTTTTCTCGGCTAACTCATGCACTTTTCTAATAATATCTTTTCTCGATTCCTCGCTTAAAGGTGGAAAGGTAACTTTTACAACTTGTTTATCAACTACTGCCTGGCAAGAAATTCCGCTTTTTGAAATAGCAAAAGCAATTGCTTCACAATAAGACTTATCCCAAGGATAAACCACAAGCTCTCTTGAACCTTGCACTGAAATTGATCCTAATTGCTTTAAAAGAAACTCCTGGCCAAAAAATGGCACCTTGATATTCTCAATCAAAACCGCCAAAGACCCAAAAGGATGAATTTTTGACAGTTCTTGCTCTAAGAATCTAAAAGCCTTTTCCATCTCGGGCTCTACTTTTTTAATAATTTGCTTATAATCCTCTGACATATCTTAGCTTTTACCTAAAATTTTAGTTCATATTTTTTGGCTAATTATCTCACTATAGCAAACTTAATTTGCCTTTGTCGAGAGTAAATTTCAAAGTTATAAAATTTTTGCTTTTTCAAAAGAGGATTTCAACTCAAATACCCAAAGTCAGACCAACTTTTTGAGTGCAGATCTAAAAGCAAAGTTTCTAAAGCTAATCTTTGGTTAACATTCGTGAATTTTATAAGGTTTTGGGTTTTTTCTAGATTTTCAAGAATGCTCTGCAAGCTAGTGAGGGCTGAGATTCTTTGCTCTTTTAAGAAAAGGTTATGGAAGTAAAAAAGCCAAATGTGCAAGGTTTCAATAATTTCTGAGTTTGATTTTTCAGCTAACTTTTTAGCATAGGCAAATTTTTCTGCCAAGTCGCTTTTAGAAAGCTGTCTAATTAGGTTTAGTTCTTGTTTTAGTCTGGTTAACTTTTCTTTATCTCTCAAAAGTTCAAAAGCAAGACCTGCAAGACCTTTAGAAAATTGGACAATAAATTGGCTCTCTTTTTCAGAAGCCCCTTGCTCTAATAAAAACTTTTCAAGAACATCTTTGGGCAGAGGTCTAAACACAACTCTTTGTACTCTTGAAAGCACAGTTGGTAAAAGCCAGAAAGGATGTTCTGAAATCAGGATAAAAAGGCGCTTTAGATGAGGTTCCTCTAAAGTTTTTAAAAAAGCATTTTGAGCTGGTAGAGCCATTAAGTGAGCTTTTTCCAAAACTGTTATTTTCCAATCCGCGCCAAAAGGTCTCAAAGCCATATGCCATTTTATCTCTCTTATTTGCTCGATAGTTATAACGCCTTCAACAGGTTTAATGAAAAGAGCATCTGGATGAGGGATTGAACCTAAAATAAACTTGCAAAATTCTAAAGCAAATTGGAATTTGCCAACCCCGCTCGGGCCTGAAAATAAAAGCGCGTGGGGCAATTTATCTTTTTCAAAAGCCTTTTTTAAAAACTGCCACTGGAAAGCATGCAATTTTGAAAACATATCAAAAAGCTTTATTTTTTTAGGGTCTTTTGATCATTAAAACCCGTTTATAAAACTCAAGATTCTCCAAGATAAGACCTGTACCTTTAGCAACGCATCTTATAGGATCCTCAGCAATCTGAGAAGGAACGCCAAGTTCCTTGGTAAAGAACTCAGAGATATTATTAAGCAGAGCTCCTCCACCTGTAAGAACTAAACCCCGCTCCATAATATCACTACTCAGTTCAGGGGGTGTTTCTCTCAAAACCTGTTTTGCAGCCTGCAAAATTTCTTGTAATGGTCCTTGTAAAGCTAAGACTGCCTCGTTAGATGTGAACTGGATATTACGAGGTAATCCCGTAACTACATCCCGGCCTTTAATCACAACACTGCGTTCTTTTTTCTCTGGCAAAGCTGTCCCAACAGCTATTTTTACCTTTTCAGCTGTCTGTTCGCCTATTAAGAGATTATACTTTTGTCTAATGTAATTTAAGATGGCCTGGTCAAATTTATCACCAGCAATCCTCACTGATCTCACAGCTACAATACCACCTAAAGAAATAATTGCAACCTCAGAAGTCCCACCACCTATATTCACCACCATACATCCTGTATGGGACTGAATGGGAAGACCAGCTCCAATGGCAGCTAAAATAGGTTCTTTGACTACATAACATTCTTTGGCACCAGCTGAAAGCCCAGCTTCTATAACTGCTCTTTTTTCAGTTGAAGTAGCACCAGCTGGAATAGAAACTACAATTTCTGGCTTAAAAAAATTAAAACCAGAAGCGGTCTTTTTCAAAAAATAATTTATCATAGCTTGGGTAACGCGGTAATCAGCAATCACACCGTCTCTAAGGGGTCTGTAAACTCTTATCGTATCAGGGGTCCGACCCATCATTTCTTTAGCTTCTTTCCCAACAGCCAAAATTTTGTTCTCGTATAAGCTTACAGCTACAACTGATGGTTCTTCTAAAACCACACCTTTTTTTGGAACATAAACTAAGGAGTTGCAGGTGCCAAGGTCGATACCAATTTTGCGTGAAAAAATCATAAAATAAAATTCCAAATTAAAAATTTAAATTGACAAAACAATTTTGAACACTTTTATTTTGGCATTATTTGAGTCATTTATCCTTTAACCCTTCTAATATCTGCTCCTATCTTTTGAAGTCTTTCTTCGATCTTCTCATAACCTCTATCAATTTGATAAATATTATCTATGATCGACCTTCCTTTAGCTACCAGAGCTGCGATAATCAAAGCTGCTCCTGAACGAATATCTAAAGAACCAAGCCTTTGACCATAAAGTTTAGTAGGACCTGTAACTATTACTCTGTGGGGATCAGCAAAAAATATATCAGCTCCCATTCTTGACAATGATTCTAGGTATTTAAAACGTCCTTCATATAAAGGATCATGAATTAAGGTTGGCCCTTGAGCCTGAGTAGCTAAAACTGCCAAGGCCGAAAGTAAATCTGTCTGCAGACCTGGAAAGGGCATCGCTTGAAGACGTTTTAATTTTAAGCTCTTGAAGGGGAAAACTTTAACTTCTTTAGTTTTGGGATTAATTATCAGGGGTAGGCCGGCATCTTTTAATTTTTTGAACAGCAATTCTAGAAATTCTGTCTCTACATTTTTAATAGTCAACTCACTTTTGGTGGCAGCTGCCATTATTAAAAAAGTGCCAGCTTCCAAGGGGTCAAACATAATTTTGTGGCTAAAACCTCCAAGAACATTTGAACCCTTTATTGAAATTTCATGGTGACCAACTTTTACAATTTTTACGCCCATTTTTTTGAGAACTTTTAATAATTCTTGAACCTGGTAGTCTTGGTCAGCTATTTTGATAATTGTAGTTTGAGGTAGAAGCGCACAAGCTAACAAAGCGTTAAGGGTTGCGGTAACACTAAACTCATCAAGAACAATTTTGATGTTTTTTGATTTTGGTTTTGCCCTTTTTGGTTTTTCTATGACAACCTCATTATTTTCTGCAAGCACTTTAGCCCCCAATTGTTCAAAAACATCTAAATGAGTATCAATTGGTCTGGCTCCCAAAAGGCAACCTCCGGGCCGAGGCAAATGAAGTTTACCTAACCTGGCAAACAAACTACCATAAAGCAAGATTGAACCACGAAAACGCTCAATAGCCTCCAGGTTAGGTTTTGAAAAATTAAGTTGATTCGCTTGAATCCTGATTTTTCTTTCTCCAACCCAGTCCACTTTAGCTCCAATACTCTCAATGACCTCTATCATCCTAAAAACATCTTCTATTTTTGGCAAATTATCAATAAAGCACTCCTCTTTAGTCAAGAGAGCTGCAGCCATAACTGGAAAACTAGCATTTTTTGAACCCCGAACTTCTATTTGGCCTTTAAGTTGTTTTCCTCCTATAATTTCAAAGCTTTCTCCGTTCATAAGATACCTCTTTATCCTAAAACAAACTTAATATTTTTTCAACCCAAGACTAAAGCCAACAAAGTTAGCTTTTTTATTTAACTCTTATCTTTTTTATCTAAAAGCTAAAATTAAAAAAGATCTTTTAATCTCAAGATGGTAAAATAAGAAAGAAAATAAGCTCAAGAAAGGTAAAATATGATGCCCCAAAATCTAAAATATCGATAATGATCCTGAAAAAGTGGTGTTTTGCTTCAAATATATAGTTTGAGATGAGGAATCAAAAAATATCTCAGGATTTAAGAAAGAGCCAACTGGCCAGATTTGAGCTCTATCTCGATTGTCTAGCTCAGTAATTGAAAGATGGCCTTGAGCTTCTAACAATAAATAAGCATTGGTAAGCCAAATGATTTTATTAATTGGTGCTGAAAGACGAGTGATAAAAACCTTTTCCCCTTTTTTTCTTTCAGGCTGTGAGAAAACATCTTGCAAAAACAAAACCCAAAGCTCATTTGCTTTAGAAAAAGCAATTTTCTTGCGATCAAAAGACAAAGAGTAAGCAGTTATATTTTTATCAATTTCTTGCCATGAAGCTTTTTTCTCTAAATCCAAATAATACAAAGTTTGATCTCTTTTGAAGAATAAAAGATTGCCCTGAACTTCCAAATTTCTAGAAATTTCGCCTTGGCCAATATCTAATTTTGCTACAGAAAGAAATTGAGAAGTATTGTTTAAAAAAGAATAGCTCAAGAGCTGGCCTTTTTGATCAAGACCATACAAAATGTCATCTTTTAGAGCAAAAGCTACGATATTTTTCAAGAAAGGCTCTTTATCAACTACAGCTCTATTAAGATCTACATTAAAAAATGAACCATCAATGATAGCAACTGCCTTTTGAAAATCCACAGGATTCAAAAAAACCTCTTGAACTTGGGACGAGATAAAAGAAAGCTTTTTTAGTTTTGGCGGTAAAGATAATTCTAATAAAAAGAAATTTAGCTGATCCTTGCCAGAAAAGGTAATTAAAATTTTTGAACCATCTTTCGAGAAACTTGCCTCCAAAAGTTCAATTTGGCCTAGTATTGGAATATCTTTTCGGTCCAAAACCTGGCTTTTAACGCCGGTCTTAAAGTTATAGAGCTTCAAAGAACCATCTTTCTCCCAAAAAAGTCCTTGATCTAATTTTGGGGCTATAAAGAATTTTTGAACTTGATTTGAAAGCTCTTGGAAAATGATATTTTCTTGAATAAGTTTAATTTCTTTAGCTTCGGTAACCTTTGAGGCTTGAACCAAAAGCTTCTTTTCCCAAGGCAAGTATCCTTCTTTGCCAACTTGAACTGTATGTTCTCCAGGCAACACATTCTCAATAAGGACCGATCCAAAAAATAGATCAGTTTGGCTAATTTCTTTTCCGTCTAATTTTACCCATGCCTTTTTAGGCTCAGCTTTTATAAAAATACCGCCGGTCTTGGTAAGCCTTTTTTGTTCAAAATCAAAACGATACCCCTGAGAATAAAGAATAACTGAGGGCGTAAAAATTATAAAAACAAAAATCAAAAAGAAAAAGACAAAAGTTTTCAAACGAGAAGACATTTTAATTGGAATTTAAATTTTATTTATAGCGTAAGGCTGTTAGGGGGTTCAATTTTGATGCTCTTCTTGCAGGAAAAATACCAGCTATCAAACCAACAAAAGCTGAAAGAATTAGAATGAAAACCAAAAACCATCCAGGATAAAAGAATAAATCTACAGGATTGCCACCAAGACTCTTAGCTAACAAATTCACGGCCCAATTGAAAAATTCTGCAAATCCAATTCCAATGCCAATGCCAAAAAGGCCACCAATAATTCCAATTAAAGTTGACTCGCCCAAAAAGAGTTTTAAGATATCTTGAGAATCGGCTCCAATAGCTCTCATTATGCCTATTTCATTAGTCCTTTCAAGTAAAGAAATGGTCATAGTATTAATTAAACCAATAGCAGCTACAATTAAACCAATAACTCCAAAAATTCCAAGCACAATCTGAACCGCCCTGAAAATTTTATTGGCTTGTTCTATAGTATCTGACAAGGCTGAAACTGAAAAGCCCATTTCAATTAAAGTGTTTCTGACCTCTTCTAAAAACTCGTTATTTTTAACTTTTATTTTAGCAGCTTGAAATAAAGTTAAGTTTGCTTCCTGAGCTCCTAGTAATGGAACGAAAATCTGCGGAGCTTCATCTTCTTGTCCTATTACTCCTACGATCTTAAACTTTAGAGATATCTCTTTTTGAATTTGCCTAGGTTCTTGAAGTTCGGTCTCACCAGTTTCAGATAAACCTAACTGAGGCCCAAACAAAATTATTGAAAGTTCTTTGCCAAGAGCTTGCTTTGGATCTAAACCAAAAAGATTAGCTAAGCTTTTGTTAATTACGACTTTGTCTTTTTCTTGACTCTCAAAAAATCGGCCTTCTTGAGGCAAAATACCTGATAAAACAAAAAAATTTTCATCAACGATATTGGCGGTTGCTTCAGATACAAGATCTTGCAAAATAACTTGACTTGATACAATTGCCTGGGGGCTTACTTTTTCGACCCCTGGAATTTCTTTTAATCTAGCTAAGGTGTCTTGATTAATAACAATAAGCTCTGTTTCTGGTGGGACAATATCTAAAGTCAGAAGGGACTCAGTGGTAGTAATTCTTTCTAAAAGTAGGCGCTGAAGACCATAGCCTAAAGCCACTAAAAACAAAATAGCAGCAATACCTATAGCAATGCCCAAAACTGTAAACAAAAATCTTGAACGGCGTCTAGTTAAGCTCTGGAAAATTAAATATAAAAGATCAATTATTCTCATAAAATTAGAAATTGGCTATTAGAAACTTCCTGGAACAAGTTCTTTTGTTTTAGAAAGAATAACCTCAACCTGTTCTGCAAAGTTCTTAGCTGTTCTACGATTTAATCCAACCCCGCCCTTATCTAAAGGTAAATCCAAAAAATATCTTAATTCTTTTTTATCAATATGTTCAAGGATTCTTTCCTCTAAAAAGTAGTCCAAGCGCTGAATCTGAACCAATTCTAATTTACCTTGGAAATTATCAAGAAGATAACCTCGAATCTCTACCGCCTTATCTCTAGCTGGTGTTGGCAGATAATCTTTGGTTGGCTCCATCAATGACATCTCATTGGCAATTTTAACAATTTTTCTGGCAAGATTTCTTGCGGTCTGGGCATAAAGGTTAACTCCACCTTTTTCTGGAGGAAGATCTAAAGCCTCTAGTAACTCCTGCTCAGATATCTTTTGGAGTAAGTAGGCTTCAATAAGGGCTTCAATTTTATTCTCATCCTCAATACTATAGGGCATTAAAATATTTCTAAAAATTAATTTGGCTTTAAGGCGCGATTCTGGCAAATGAGGATAGATCTGAGAAAGTTGGGCCATCAAAGACAATTCCTGTTTTGGAAAATCCACATCTCCTGGCTTTTTGATTGGGTTGGTAACTATTCTGGTGATTTTGCCATCTTTCATATAAAACACGCGGTGAGCCCGAGATAAGTGCGAAGGATCATGAGTAACATGGATAACGACTCTTTTGTCGCGTTCAACCATATCTGACAAAAGATCTAAAACAATTTTAGCATTCTCTGAATCTAAATTACCCGTTGGCTCATCAGCTAAAATAATTTCAGGATCATTAATCAAAGCCCTAGCAATAGCCACTCTCTGCTGTTGACCTCCAGAAAGAGAATCTGGATATTTATTAGCTAAATTTGATATGCCAAAACGATGCATCAAAGCTTTAGCCCGAGCCTTTCTTGAAACAAGAGTTGCCTTAGCAAACATCTGAGGCAAAAGGATATTTGCTTGAACAGTTAAGCTTGGAATCAAATAAAAGGCCTGAAATATCATACCGATGCTTTGGCGGTGGTGTTCAATAAGTTCTCTTTGAGACAAAGAAGGAATATTCTTCCCTTTGACTATCACCTGACCCTGACTTGGAAATTCAAGGCCAGCAATAGTATAAAGCAAGGTTGATTTGCCACATCCAGAGGGCCCAAAAAAGATAACATACTCTTGAGGCATTATCTCAATGTTAATGTCGCGCAGAGCCCAAACTTCACTGCTCTTGCCAGGATTATAAACTACTGAGACATTTTTTAGAGAAATAATAGGTTCAGGCATAAATAAACTTCAAATTCTAAACAAATTAAAGTCTAAAAACATATCTAATCTTAAGCAAATTGGGTAGTCAGCTTTTTTAAAAATTTTATATTCCTAGTTTTTTTAAGAAACTGAAGGTCTGTTCAAAGTTGGTTATAATAAGATCGATCAAAGATTCTTTAGGCCTTGGGGTTAAGATGATAAAGTCCTTTGAGGAAGTCTTGTTGCCAAAGGCATCTACTGAAACTGCTCTCAAACGATATATAGTAGCTGGTGCTAAAGCTACTGTAATTACCGTATGATCCAAGGTAAGTCTTGAATCAAGAGGTGTAGCTTGAGAAGGTTCAGTTCCTGAAGAAACTCCCTTCTCATAAAGAAGTTGGGTGGTAGCTGGTTTATCTGTCTGCCAAGTTACAATTGTTTGGACTCTATCTACTTTACCTGAGATCAAAGAGGTAGTAATGCGCACATTAAAGATCTTTGGTGGTTCAGCCGAAATTGAAGTCGAAAATGGCACCACTGCTGATTCAGCACTATTACCCTGTTCATCTTGGGCTTTAATTTTTAAAAGGTAGTTAGTGCTTGGATCTAAACCTTTAATAGTAAAGGTGTGTTCTTTAAGAAAACTTGGATCTTCAAAAATTTTAGTCTCGCCCGTTGTTGAATTAGTAACCATAATTGAACTTTTGGTTGGCAAAAGGGTTTCCCAAAAAATCACTGCCTGGTCAAAAGTAATCTCTTTAAATTCCAAGCTAACAATTTCAGGTCTTAAAGATAAAGTGGTAAAAGTTTTGTCTTCACTACGAGCTTCAGGACCCAATTCTCCTTTTGAAATTACTTGAAAATGATAGGTTGTTTCAGGTTCAAGGCCTGTAAGCTCTACACGATGGAAAGTGACCAATTCCTCTAAATTGCCAATGGTGGTAGTATAGGGATTATCAGCTCCAGGCTTATAATCTTTGGCTTTAGCAAATCTAACTTGGCTATTGGCAGGTTTATCTGTAAGCCAGGTTATAGTGGCCGTAGTGGCTGTAACCTGAATTTTTATCTCCTCACCAGCTATCAAAGGAGCTCCAATCAATCTTTCAGCTGTAGTCTCTATAGCTTTAGATATAGAAGAAAGCAATTTTACATCCTGCAAACTCTTAAGATGCTCTATTATAGCTTTAGCTACCTCTGTTTCTTTAGTTTCAGGGCTCAAAAGTTCTGGCTCTGGCTTTTTAGGTTCTGGCTGAGCTGGAGGAAGCTGAGCAATTTTGGGAGGCTGAGATTCGGCCAAAGTTTCAAAAGTAATGTCTTCTGAACTGCCTTTGTTTTGTTGACTATCAAAAGATATAGCTTTAAAGTGATAAATGGTATTGGGTTTTAAATTTTCAAGCTGAACTTTGTGATTTTTGGTTTTGGAGGCTGGGTTGCCTGCCAATTGGCCATAACGAGTATCAAGACCGTATTCTACCAAAGAATTAGCATCTTCTGAAGTTTGCCAGGAAATGATAGCTGAATTGTGGGTAATTTGTGAAACCTTAACATTAATTAGTCTTGGCGGATCTGGATCTAAAGGTATGCCTCCTGCTCCACCTCCGCCTGCTTGACCTCCAACTCCTGACTTTTGAGTTTTAAAAGTATAACCAAAACCATTATTGTCGTCTTCAGCTAAATTATTAGCTTGGTCAACTGATCTTACTTTAAAGTAATAGTTTGTTTCTTGAGTAAGTCCTGAAAGACTCACTGAGTGCTGAGTGGTAAAAGTAGAAGTTGGAGAAGTCTGATGACCATAAGCTAAAGATGTGCCATAAATAACCTGGGAAGTAGCAGACTCATTGGTAGTCCACTGAATAACAGCTCCAGTATCACTAATGAGCTCTACTCTAACATTTGAAATCATAGGCGGGGTAGTATCAGGAATGGTTGTAAAATTATAGCAAGTGCCATTGTTATCGTCGGTCCTGGCATTACCTGAGGCATCAATGGATCTAACTCTATAAAAGTATTGGGTGCCAGAATTAAGTGAAGTTAAATTGATGCTGTGGCTGGTTACCCTATTTTGGGGATCACCAGCAAGATTTATTAAATCATTGCAAGCTAAGCCATAATCTACAATTGAGGTCGCTGGCTCATTTGTAGTCCAAGTAATGGTGGCTGAACTCAAAGTGATATTTGTGCTCTGAACATTAGTAATAGTAGGTGGGGTAATGTCTGGAGCTGACTGGGTGGTGAAGGTAAAATTCTCTGATACTCCTTCTAAGCCACTATTATCAGTTGATCTGACTCTAAAGTGATAAGTTGCTTGAGATAAAAGCCCAACTAAAGTCACAGAGTGAGAAGAAGTGTTGTCAGACTTGCCCTGGGCATTGCCATAATCAGTATCAAAACCATACTCCACAAAGGAATTTGATAATTTATTAGTACTCCAAGAAATAACTGCAGAATTATGAGTCACATTACTAATATGCACATTAGTGATGACAGGTGGCGAACCAGAGCTTGAAGCTGTGGCAAAAGTATAACCTTGGCCATTGTTATCATCTCGGCTCATATTACCTGATGGGTCTTCAGACTTTACTCTAAAATAATATAGAGTTGAGGGCTGTAAACCAACCAAGGTTACAGAGTGGTTAATCACCATTTCTGAGGAACCTTGAACTCTTGTATAAGTGGTTGTATTAGCGTCATACTCAATAAAAGAATTTGCTTGCTCGTTGGTAGTCCATCTAATGGTAACTGAAGTTGGAGAAGGTATATCAATTATGATATTGGAAATGACAGGTGGAGTAGTATCATTTGGCGGATTCAAAGTCATAAAAGTATTATCAGATGAAATAGTCTCATTGCCTGAAGAATCCACAGATCTAACTCGAAAGTGGTAAAGGGTATTTGGATCTAGATCTCTTGGCAAATCAACGGTGTGAGCGATAACCGAATTGTTAATGCCAAAAATTGAACCATAATTAGTGGTCTTACCAAATTCTACAAAAGAGGAAGAATTCTCATCTGTAGTCCAAGTAATCGTTGCAGTATTGTATTGGATGTTGCTAACTTGAATATTGGAAATTACAGGAGGAGTAACATCAGCTGTGGAAGGTAAGGTCTGGAAATTATTTTCAGCTGAGATACCAACATTATTAGTAGAATCTCTTGAGCGAACTCTAAAATAGTAAGTTTGATTTGCCTGTAAGCCAACTAAAGTTACAGAATGGGAACTCACAGATTCAAACTTGCCTTGCAAAATCCCTGTTCCAGGAGCAAAACCCTGGGTGGTTGAAAACTCAACAAAAGAATCAGAAAGTTCGTCCGTGGTCCAAGTAATAGTGGCTGAAGACTGGGTAATGCCAGAAACAGAGATATTGGAAATAACAGGGCCGGTGGTGTCTGGAGCCAAAGTGGTAAAAGTTTTAAAGGGAGGCGAATCTGGAAAATTAGTGCAGTTATCAGCTGCATCGCAAGAGCGAACATAGAAATAATAAGTGGTACCAGCCGACAATCCAACTAAGGTAACTGAGTGGCTAGTTGAAAAACCAGGAACACTTTGAATAGGGGAACCAGAAGGCACACTACTGTCAGTAGAATATACTACACTAGAAGTTGCAAGTTCATTAGTGGTCCAGGTGATTTTGGCAGAAGAAGTCGTAATCTGAGTTGGCGGGTCAGAAACATTCGAGATTACAGGAAAGGTAGTATCACCTGTCGTGCCACTTGGAGCTAAAGATACAATGTTTGAATCGCCAGAATCATTTAAAATATCGTCAACAGATCTCACTTTATAGTAATAGGTTTGGCCATTGGTTAAACCAGAATCAACATAGAAATTCCTGTCTTTAGCATCAGGAACATTAGCTAAACTAATGGTAGCCAAAAGAATAAAATTAACATTATCAATTGAGCGGTAAATTTCATATCTTAACCAATCAGCCTCGGTAGCTTTCCTCCAAGATATAAATAAACGGTAATTTGGTATAGAAGTATCAGTTACATCTTGAATATACATATCTAAGGGAATAGCTGGCGGATTATCATCTAAAATAATTGTGTCGCTAAATGGCCCGCTCTCATTGCCTTTGGCATCTTTGAATTTTACAGTAACCGTTCTTAAACAACCATCTTCTGGCGTAGAAGGCGTGCAAGATGGCAAGGTCCAAGATTTATTACCTGCATAAGCCTCATAGGTTTCAGTATCAAAAACACCGTCATTGGAAATAATCACTTGCAAAGCTGTATCGTCAGTAGCAGAAAGATAAAGGGTCACTGCTTGACTCTTTGTTTTATCATTATTAAGTTGAGTTAAAACATTGCCATTGATATTGACCCCTGTTCCACCGCCTTGAGGTGTGCCAGCTACTGGATCTTTGGTGTCAAACTCAAAAGCTAACGACGCTACATTGTGGGTGTTTCTGGCAAAATTACCATCATTAGCTGAAACCCTTATTCTAAAAGGATTAAGATCATTTGAAGCTACATAAAGACCATTGATATCTGTTTTGGCATTCCAAGTAATGCTTTTGTTATTCCCGATTGGAACCCCAGCTCCAACATTTCCTGAAACACTTGTAGCTTTGATCCAGACATTCGCCCCTTGAGAATGGGAAGACTGATAAAAAGCTGTGTTATTAGCTCCCCTCGTGCATCCTGAAAATGAACTTGAACCTTTAATAGTGCAAACTATCTGCTCATTGTCTATTTGTAAGGTCCAGGAGGTGCCACTTAATAAGGGCATTGCTGAATTGTTATCAATAACATTTATAGTTGTAGCTGAAGAAGAAAGAGGATTATCTGCCAAAGTCAAACCAGCATCAAAAAAGAGGTCAATTCTAACTGAGCTTTCTTCTGGATCTGAAACATTATAGCTAACATTAACTTTGCCATCAGAACCTTGAGAAGCTCCAACACTAGAAACTGTTGGCTCAGTATTAATCATATAAGTTAGAATCACGCTTGAGAGGGTTGGGGTATTTGTGGTAGCTGTAGTTCTATTTAAAAAAACTCTATATTGGAACCATCTATTGATAGCAATATCTAAATCAATAGGCTCAGTTCCTGCAGGATCAGTAAAATAAGTAGAGGAATTGCATCCTGGAGTGCCATTATCTGGTCCACACCAACTAGTCCAGTTGACATTATCAGGCGAAGTTCTAACTTGAAATCTGATATTAGTGCCCTGCGGTGTTGTTCCAGACCACTGGATTTTATTTAAAACTCCAGCTGGATCTTGGGTATCAAAAGGAGAAGAAATAAGGCTTCCTGAAGGTTCAATATATTTGATAGTTACATCTTCTAAAACCGGCGTATTTGTTGGTTCAGTTGTTGATAAGGTAGCCCGCCACTGTTTATATCTTCCAGCTGGCAAATTTGAAGTTACAGTTGTAGTCAAACCAGTTGTTCCGCCAATTGAAACCCAAGCAGGATTAGGATCGGTTGAATTAAAAAGGGTATCAGAAGCTCTAACCTCAAAAGTAATACTTGTTCCTGAGGGCAAAGGATACTGAGAAACAATCCAAGAAATTTCAGTCCATAAAGCTCTAAAAATTCCGGTATCTCTAACTTGAGAAGCAATAGTTCCAGAAGGATAATAAGTGCTTGGTGTGGTAATATGAATTTTGCCATTTCCGCCCCCAAAACCTAAAGAGCCATTCAAACCACTGTTTCCAGATGGCCCTGGAGAACCATCAGTAGCTCCATTATTGTTTGTTGAACCTTTCAATCCTCCAGCTCCTCCAGGGCCACCAACACCTCCAGAACCTCCGCTTCCTGGAGCTCCACCATTAGCTGTTACTGAATTTTGGCCAAGAGAACTAGATAGAGCTGAAATCAAAATAGAACCTCCACCTCCACCTCCTCCACCTTGGCCTCCACTGCCACCATCTCCACCTTTACCACCACCACCTCCCCCTCCTGCACCAAAGTTCGTACACTCTGGAGGACGTCCAAGACAAGACGTTCCACCATTTCCGCCATTGCCACCAGCTCCACCACCGCCTCCAATTTGGCCTGAGACACCAGAACCTCCTTGACCTCCATCAGCTTTAATTTTTCCAGTAATACTATTTAAATTTTTAACAAAAAGCATAATAATACCACCTCCTGCTCCACCTGCTCCACCTGCTCCACCTTGACCTCCTGCTCCACCTGAGCTTCCAGCTGAACCAGCAAAACCTGAAACCGCACCACTTCCTCCCCCGCCTCCACCTCCTCCTGCTCCTGTCCCACCTTGGCCTCCTGCTCCGCCTGCACCACCTGAACCCATTCTAATAGTGCTCAAATTTATGGGACTGTTATTGCTACCTCCAGCTCCAGAACTAGTTCCAGCATCAGGTCCTGAACCAGGAGAACCAGCTGAACCAGAACTTCCTAGATTTCCTGAACCTCCAGCTCCACCAGGCCCACCATTAAAATCATAGCCAGAAGATCCAGAACCTCCTGCTCCTCCTCCACCTCCTGGTGCATTTTGGCCTGGAGTTCCTGGGCTACCACCTGCTCCACCACTTCCAGGTAAACCTCCTGCTCCTCCTTGACCTCCAGCTCCACCTTGAAAACCTTTGGCACTCATATCTATCAAGCCATCAGAATTGACAGTTACTTGGCCCTTGGCTTTAAAAATTAAAACTCCGCCTGTTGAACCATTCCAAGGGTCAGTTGTCAAAACAGCTGTACCTGAACCTCCAACTCCATCTCCAACTGTTACATTGTTATATTGAGGAATTTGAATAACCTGGGAATTGGCTGTGTAGCTATTTTGTAAATTAGTAGTTAAAGTAATAGTTCCAGAAGTTGTTCCAGAGACACTGGCAATTTTTTTTATCTCATAAGTTCCAATAGTAGGACCTGTCATTTGGATTATTAAAACCTCATTTGGTTGGCCATTAGTTGTAGCTGTAAAGGTTCCTGTAGCTGAGCTATAGTTGATGGTATTGGTATTAGCACTTGCTGTAGCTACAGCTCGAACAGTGTTAATTCTAACTACGCCATCTGAGATATTTAAATCTCCATCAGCTCCAGTACCAAGATCTAAAGCCAATTTAACACTACCTGGAATACTAGCTGTATCGACATTATTTAGAACACCAGATTCAAAATCTTGTTGAGAAGTTTGATTCCAAAGATAATTCTGAGAGCTTAAAGAAAGAGTGGTTAAGGCAATAACATTGCTGTCTTTTGAATAGTACTTTGTCCAACCAGTTTGATTTGTGGGATGAACTGGAAAATTTACGGTATCTGAGCCTCCTGACCAGTCGTTTTGAGTAAAAGTAAAGGTTGCGCTTTGAACCAACTTTTGGTGATAAAAAAATCCAATAATTAAAATTATAGGAACTATTAAAAAAACTAAAATTCTCTGCCACTTTGGCTTTTTTAAGAATTCTGGCAGAGCATATTTAAGTTTGACTACTGAGAACTCCAGTCGCAAACCAAAAGGCAAAGGCAAAACAATATAGGTTTTGGTCCTTCTCTCTTTTAAAACTTTAGGCCTTAAAAAAGGCATAATTTCAATTTAATTTTAACATAATTTTTACCAAACAAAAATAAAAGGCAAGCTTTCTCAGGCTTATCTTTTTATCTTTAATTTATTTTAAAATTTATTTCTTTTGAGGATGTTGGTTTTTATGAATTTTGGATTTTGAGCCTTATTTTTCGATGTCTAAGACTATTCTTGGAGGATCTGTTAAACCTTGCAATCTGAAAGCTGAATCTTGGCTCAAGGTTATCTCATATTGCACTTTTCCTTCTTTATCTGAAAGGAATTTGCCACTGATTGCCTTTACCACCTTATCTTGAAAATTTAGGGTATTGCCAATAAAAGCTGTCTGCAAATCAATATCTTTAGAAATTCCTGAAATTTCCAAAACGATTCTTTGTTCCCCTCCCACTAAAGCTGACCTGGCTTTTGGAATCTTGTTTTGGGAATTAGTTATGTCAAAAACTAACCTAAAGAAATTTCCATGGTCCCAGGTCCTAATACCTGTGATCAGCACCCCAGAAATATCTTCCCCAATTTCTTGGGTTTCTCTTGAAAATTGCTTTTCTTGGGTTTCTGAGCTTTCTTTGTTAACACTTATTTCTATGCCTTCACTCTTTAAGGCCTTTTCAATGCCAGCTAACAAGACCGAAGTCTCTTCTAACTTTTTTTCTAACTCTGAGATTTTTTGCAAAGAGTTAGAATAATAATAGATTATAGCTCCAACTATCAAAATAGCTAAAATTATTAGAGCTAACCTCTCCCCTCCTTTCCATCCTTTATTTTCAGGAATAGGATTGAACATAATAAAATACAAAGAAAGAAAATTTATTTTTATAAGTTAAGGACCTTTGGTATATTTTCTATCACATCTGTTGCTGTTAAAGCAACCCCAAATTCTTTGCTCGCTAACTCTCCAGCTTTACCATTAATATAAGCTGCAGCACAACCTGCCTCAAAAGGTTTTATGCCTCTTGCCATTAAGGCTCCAGCAATCCCAGCTAAAGTATCTCCTGTTCCGCCAACTGTCATAAAAGGACCACCTGTTTTGTTAAAAGCTACTCTTTGACCATCTGAAATAATATCTGTTGCACCTTTGAGTAAAATGGTAGTTTTTAATTTTTGAGCTGCTAACTTTACAGCTCCTGCCCTTTCAGCATCAGAATAAATAGATAAATTTTGGCCAGTTAAAATCTCAAACTCAAAAAGATGAGGCGTAAGTAAAAAGGGTTTTCCTTCTAAATTAACTTTTTTTTCAGCTACAGCATAGATAGCATCAACATCAATAACTGCAGGAATTGAAATTTTCGAAAGAAACTCACAAATAGCATCTTGGATTTCTTGGGTCCTTCCCATTCCACTACCAATTACTACAGCTGTATTGCCGTGGGCCGAAAGCCTACAGCTTTGGGCCTGTTCTAATAAAAATGGTAAATGTTCTTTGGTGATTTTGTTGCCTGACAAGGGAAAAGATGCCAAATTTGGAGAAAAACTAGCAATAATATCCGCAGCTCTTTTTGGGGCCAAAATTCTAACCATATCTACGCCAGCTCTAAAAGCTGCCAAAGCCACTAAAGCTGGAGCGCCTGAATAAAACTCTGAACCTCCTATAACCAACAAAAGTCCAGCATCATATTTTTTGGCATCTGGAGGCCTTGGAGGATAAACTTTTTTGATAACTTCAGGTCCAACGACCTCTATTTGAATCTCTTGACCCATAAACATACTATAAAGTAAAAAAGAATTAAAAGTCCTCAGAAATAAAAAGCTATTAAGATTGTCCCTGCAAGGCTATTTTCCAATTTTTGTTTTTCAAGAAAGCAGGGACATCCCATTTTTGCTCTTCTTTGATAAATTCTTGTTCTAATTTTTTGGTTTCTTTTTTAAGGTCCAAAGCTGTTTTGCGCAAATTGCTTTTTTTAATTTCAGCCTGAACATCTTTTTTTAACTCACCACCTTGCCCAAAATTTTTTCCAGTTTCTAAAGAAGTCTCTTTGACCTCTTTTTTAGATTCTTCTTTTTTGGTGATGGCTTTTTCTTTTGATTCTATTTGAGTTTGAGTTAGCTCTTGGAGAAACTCTTTTGGAATAATTTGGCCCTCATTTATTGCTAAGATCGTAGCTTTAATTTTATTTTCTAAACTCTGCCTATATTGAATGCCAAAGATAATACGCGAAGCTGGATTTAATTTGTAAATAGCCAGAGCAAGTTTTTCTAGTTCGCTTATTTTTAAATCTCTTCCTCCAGCAACATTCAACAGAATGCTTTTTGGCTTTGAAAGTTTATTTAAAAATAATGGCTGTTCGAAAAGAAGTTTAAGAACTGTTTCTTCTCGAGCCTGGCCTTCAGCTATCTCGCTTGCAAGATAGATCTGTTTTCCAAACCCTTGTAAAACTGTTTTTAAGTCAGAAAAATCAATGTTTATTAAGCCAGGAGATCTTAAAACATCAATTAAACCAGTGAGAGCTCTAAGCAAAATTGAGTTTATTTGAGAAAGGGCTTTGGGTAATGGTGTCTTTTTATCAATTATATTAAAAATTTTATCATTGCTAATGAGCAACACTCCATTAAAGTAAGGTTCTACTTTTAAAATAGTTTCTCTAGCTATAATAAGTTTTTTTTGACCCTCGAAAGAAAAGGGTAAAGTAAAAATGCCTAAAACCAAAGAACCTGCTTTTTTTGCGCTTTCTGCAAAAATTGGCAAAGCTCCAGAACCTGTGCCTCCGCCCAAACAAACAATAAAAATTACAAGATCTGTCTTTTTAAAAATTGAGGCAATTTTGTCTTGAGAACTTTGGGCAGCTTTTTGGCCAAGTTCAGGATCCATTCCGGTGCCAAAACCAAAGGTTACCTTCTCTCCAAAAGCAAAAGTTTTACAATAATGGCTGGCTTTTTTTAGAGCTTTAAGGTCGGTATTCGCTGCTAAAAATTCAATGCCTTTTAAATTTTGAGATAATTCTGAAACTATGGAGTTGCCTCCGCCCCCTAATCCAATAACTTTTAACCGAATTTTTGGGCTTTTTAACTTAAAGGCCAAATGATTTAAAGTAGAGCTTGAGCAAGATACCTTTCTTGTCGTAACTGTACTCTTTACCATAATTATAAAATTATAAATCTCAAAAAAAGAAAATGTCAAACCAAAAATAAACCTTCCTCATTTGGATTATTTTATGATCAATTAAATAATCCAAAGATATCCTAAGAAGAAAGCATTTTAGGAATTTTGGTTCAGGTCTTTTGAATTTAAAAACTGTCATTAATAAAACAAAGAGTCCCGCTAAAGCGAGACTCTTTGCGATTTGGGAATCTTATTGTTTCTTAGACCTAAATTTTAGAGCTCGTCTTTCTCTCATAGGCCTAGCTTCATTAACTACAATCTGTCTTCCTAAAAGCTCAGAGCCATTTAATTTTGCTATAGCTTCATTAGCTTCAGCATCGTTTTCCATTTCTACAAACCCAAATCCTCGACTCCTTCCAGAAAATTTATCCGTAACAATGATGGCAGAGGAAACTTGGCCCACTGTTTCAAAAAAACTCTTAAGCTCCTGGTCAGTAAGTTTGAAAGGAAGATTCCCTACAAATAAACGCTTTGCCATTAAATTATTTTTGGTTTTCTCCTGCCGCGACCTGCCCCAAAAGGCCTAAGGCCAAAAAAATAGGGCTTTCTTCATCCTCTAAGGTTAACTCAAACCCTTTAGAATTTCTGGCTTTAAAAAAGGATATTGTCGAAAGCTAACCTAAATTTTGAGGATGCTAACAGGTAATTTAACTTTACCATTTAAAATCCTAAAAAGTCAAATTAGGACTAAACAATGTTAGGCCCGGCCTAACACATTTTGGCCTAACACATTTTAGGCCCGGCCTAACATTTTTTAAGGATCTCCCTAAGAACTTTCACGACATAGTCAAGGTGGTGTTTCTTTGTCTGCCTGCCCAAGGTGAAACGAAGAGTTTTTTTAGCATATTCTGGTGACCTTCCAAGAGCCAAAATCACATGGGAAGGTTCTAGCTTTTGGGTGTGACAGGCAGAACCCAAAGAAACTGAGATGCCAGCCTTATCAAGCAAGAATAAAAGGGTATCGCCTTCGATCCCTGGAATATAAATGTTCACATTGTTGGGCAGTCTTTTGATTGGATGACCATTCAAAATAGCTCCTGGAATATAGCGTATAATCTGGCTGATAAAATAATCCCTTAATTTTTGCTCTCTTTGGGACTCTTTGACTCGCTCTTTTTGAACAATTTTGAGAGCTTGAGCCATACCTACTATTGCTGGCACATTTTCAGTGCCAGATCTCAATCCAAACTCTTGACCTCCCCCCAAAATCAAAGGTTTTATTTCTACCTCTTTTCTTACATAGAGCACACCAATGCCTTTGGGTCCATAAATTTTGCTGCCATTAATACTCAAAAGATCTACCTTAAGCTCTTGAACATTCAAGGGAAGATAGGCTGCTGCTTGGCAGGCATCGCTGTGAAAATAGATAGGAGTTTTTTGTCTCTTTCTTTTTCTCTGTTCTCTTGTTTCTAAAACTATCTTTCCTAACTCTTTTATAGGTTGAATGGTGCCAATCTCGTTATTAGCATACATTACCGAAATCAAGATGGTATTTTCAGTTATTTCTTTTTTTATAAAATTTATATCTAAAATCCCATCTTTATCAACTGGCGCATAACTAACCTTAAAACCTTCTTTTTCTAATTCTCTGCAAGGTTCCAAAACCGCTGGGTGCTCAATAGAACTAGTAATAATATGATTCCCATATTTTTTCAAAGCCAAACTTACCCCAAAAATCGCAAGATTGTTGCTCTCTGTTCCAGACCCAGTGAAAATAATTTCTTGGGGAGAACATCCCAAAATCTCAGCTATCTCTTTTCTGGCACAATAAATAGCCTGTCTTGCTTCTCTACCCAAAGAATGCAAAGAACTGGGATTGCCGTATTTTAACCCAAAATAAGCAAGCATCAGCTCCAATACTTTGGGGTGAAGAGGGGTGGTAGAAGCGTAATCTAAATAAACCTTCTCCATAAATGTAATTTTCATTTACATCTCTAAAATTTCCATACCAGAAAGAGCATTTTTTATAGCTTTAGAAAGATTCAAGTTCTTTTGAGCTTTTGCGATCTCTTGCCAATTGGCTTTAGCTGAAGCTCTTTTGGGTGTAAATAAAGTACAGCAATCTTCTTGGGGCTTGATAGAAATGTGGTAAAAGTTAATTTTTTGAGCTAAGGCAATGATTTCATTTTTATTCAAACCAATGAGCGGTCTGAGAATTGGCATCGATATTCCTTTTTCAATAATCGCAAGATTAAAAAGAGTTTGAGAACTAACCTGTCCTAAATTGTCTCCAGTAACAAGGGCCCAACAACCTTTTTTTCTAGCAACCTTTTGGGCAATGTTGAGCATTATCTTTCTATAAAGAATAATACGATATTTTGGAGCAACTTTTCTCTTAATCTCCATCTGAATCTCAAAAAATGGCACAAAACAAACTGTAAGCCGAGGCTGATACTTCAAAAATATACCAGCTAATTCTTTTACTTTCTCAATTGAGGCCTGAGAAACCAAAGGGAAAGAATGAAAATGAAGCCAAACATTCTCTACCCCACGCTTGGCAATCAAGAAAGAAGCTACGGGCGAATCTATGCCTCCAGAAATTAAAGTAAGAACCCTGCCTCCAGTAGAAATTGGCAAGCCACCTAATCCCCTTTCTTTCTTAAAATAAAGAAAATAGCCTTCTTTTCTAACCTCAACCCATAATTCTTTTTTCGGACGATCTAAATCAACCTTTCTTTTAATTTTCTTGGCAATTTCTTCAATTATTTGTTGGCTTTTCTCTTTTATTTCAGAACCTTTCTTGAGCCTGATAGCAAAAGTGCTTTTTTGAGGTATCCATTTTTGGTAATTTCTGCCAATAAACTCTGCAAATTCTGAAAGCTTAAGTTTGGGCAGGAAAAAACCTTTGGCAAAAAAAGAAACTCCAAATACATTTTTCAAAATTTGTCTAGCTCTTTGGGGCTGTTTGGTTGAGACAAATATCCTGTCTCGAGTTAAAATCAAGTTCGCAGGGATATTTTCTTTTTTCAAATGAAGCCAAAGATTTTGAAGTAATTTCTTTTGGAACATTTTCTTCACACTCTCTGACTTCAAAAATAATTCTCCAAAAGCTACCACTACTCCTTTTTGCACCAAAAATTTTTCCATAACATCAACAAAAATCTCAAATGCCAAGATCTAAGATTTAAATTTTAATAGCCAAAACTTAACTCATATTGTCTGGATGCTGCTCGGTAACGGCAATAATCACAGCCAGGATCAGGATAAGGTAAGGTGTCTGACATCAAACACTCCTTAGCTGCAATCAATGTCCCTTCAACCCAATCGTCTCTACCTTCATAAGGCAAAATAGAAACTTCAAACTCTATCTTTTTGTCAAATAACTCTTTGTCTGTAAGGCCATTGCAATAAACAAAATAGCCCAAGTCTGAAACTTCAAATTTGTTTTTACGAAGAAGCCACTGGTAAAACTCTATCTGGCGCTTGTAGCTTTCTTGCCAATCCTCGTCAATAGAGACTGGGCCACTTTTAGCTGTAGCTTTATACTCTACTACCAAAAGCTCACCTTTAGGATTGATCCATAAATCATCAATCGCTCCCTTTAAGATAAAATTTGTCTTAGGATGGAAGTACTTTACCCCACCATTTCTGGCATCTCGCCACTCTTCAATTTTTTCATGCGAAAATGGCACAGCCTCTACTCCATGTTCTTTCAATAAAGGGGGCCTTGATTTTTGTCTGCGGTGAATGTCAAATTCTCTCTTGAGCAAAGCATCTACAGCTGTATTTAAACTTAAAGGGTAACCAGCTGGTCGATCAATACCCAATCTTCTATCTAAATAAAAACACCTCGGACATTCCAAAAACATATCTAATTTTGTCCTTGAAAGTTCGTAAGGCTCTTTTGAGGCTGGGTCAAAGATATTTCGGTTTCTTTTAGGATTATAAAACTTAGACATATTTATTTCATTTATTTCAACTTTTTGGCTCTAAAATCTCTTTAATCCCTTTTTGGACCCAAGATAAAATCTTCTCTAAACCAATTTTATCAGAAACATTCTAAAGTTTCAAAGAAAATTAATCTAAAAAATAACTATCTCATTAAAATCCTAAATACTTTAAAAACCAAAAAGAGCTGAACTTGTTATCTTATGAGTATAGAGCAATGAAACAAATCAAGGTAGATAAAATTAAGGGAATGTTTTTTTAATTTTTACATTGCCTTTTTAATTTTTTCTTTGGCTAATTCTAAAGCAATTTTTCGAGGATTCTCTTTTTGGGCTATAGCTCTTTGCATAACCTTAAGAGTTGAGGCTATAATTTTTTCTTTAACTAAGTCATACATATAATCTTTACTTTGGCCAATATATTCAGCATAAGAAGAGATGACTCCTCCCGCATTGGCTACAAAATCTGGAACAAACCAAATTCCTCTGTCAAAAAGCTCTTGTTCTATTGTTTCTGACATTGGGATATTTGCTGCCTCTACAATAAGTTTGGCTTTAATATCATTTTTGTTGTCTTTGTTGATAACATCAGTTACGGAAGCTGGAATCAAAATATCTGTTTGTAAGCTCCAAAAATCTTTCTTTGAAATTCGATCGCAGTTTTGACATTCTGAAACTGGCTTTTTAGCTTTTGATAAATTTAAAAGTTCTTTGATATTTAGCCCGTTTTTATTAAAGACAGCTCCACTTCTATCTGCAACTGCTATGATCTTAGCTCCCATTTGAGCCAGATACTTTACCGTAAAACTACCAACATTCCCAAAACCATGCACAGCTACTTTTGCTTCTTCAATTTTTAGGCCCAAAAGCTCGGCTGTAGTTTTGGTACAATGAGCTACGCCCCAGCCTGTTGAACCAAACTCATGAGGAATACCGCATATTTTTCGACCCCTAACTTTTCTTGTCCCCTCAATTTTATCAGTATCTAAAGAGTCAGTTATTTCTATGCACATATGAGCTGGTTTTCCAGTAGCTGCCCTAAAATTTTGGACAGCCTCTACAAACCACTTCATTTCTTTTTCGCCCGTATTAACATCTGGAGCTGAAATATAAAGTTCTTGGCCTTCTTTTAAAAATGGTTTTAAAGCCCTGGCAAAGCTTTGGACAAAAGATTTTTTCTTTCTTTCGTCTCCTCCTGGCCACACAATGCCAGCTTTAGCTCCACCAAAAGGAAGGTCAGCTAAAGCATTTTTCCAGGTCATAATGCGAGCTAATCTGAAAATTTCTTGCAAGGTTACGGACTCTGTCATACGCAACCCTCCTTTTCCAGGCCCCAAACAGGTATTGTCAATAACTAAAAACCCCTCCATATTAAGCCGTGGGTCATAAACCTGAACTATATATTCTGGCCCAAATTCATCCTTAAAAAAATTTAGCATATATTGACCAAAATTAATTTTTTAGGTTGTGTTTTGGAATTGGTCCCTCTAAATAAAATAAAAGGTAATAGCTAAAAATGCTAGCTAGGCCTAATTTTAGTAAAAAAAATTTCTTGCCTTTTCTCTAATTGTCTGAAAATCGATAGGCCCCCTTTTGTGCTCAACCAAATTACCCTGCTTATCAATAAACAAAGTTTCTGGCATTGAAAAACCGCCAATACTCTTATAAAAGCTATCTTTGGAATCTAACCAAAGATGCAAATTCTGTGGGGTAACGCCTGCTCGGTCTGAAAAATTTTTAGCAACCTCTAGAGGCTCTTTGCGATTGATAGCTACAATAACAATTTTGTCGCCAAATTCTGCTTGAACCTGAGCCAAAGCTGAAAGCTCCTCAAGACAAAAATGACACCACGAAGCCCAAGAATTTAAAATAATTGGCTTGCCTTTAAAATCAGCTAAACTGACTTGAGATCCCTGATAGTCTTGAAATTTTATTTGAGAAATTTTTTTGAAAAATTGCTCATCGCTCTTTAGTGTCTGTTCTGATAAATTTTTATTTTTTGGCAATTGGATTGTGTCAGAAAGAATCAAATTAAAGTTAATGGCCTGATCAACCAGAAGATAAGCTGTGTAAATAGCTAATAAAACCAAACCCATCATTACCACCTTATCTAACATAGCTCTAGCAAAGATATTAATTATTTTTCATAACTTGCTCTAACAAAGATTTAACTTGCTCAAAAGGCAGAGCGCCTGAGAAAGGAAAAACATTGCCTTTTTCGTCTACGATTATATTGTAAGGCGTTCCCTGACCCCCAGAAGCCAAAGCTTGCTCTAAATCTTTTTTAACTTTGTTTTCAAAAGTTCTTTGAGAAAAGCATTTGTCATATTCTGTAATATCCAGACCAAGATCTAAAGCAATTTTGCGGTATAGGTTTTCATTCATTGTTTTTTGGTTCTCAAAAACTTTATCAACAAAATGCCAAAAGGCCTCGTTACCTCCCAAATAAGCGACGCATTCTGAAGCTAAAGCAGATCCAAAAGCTTCAGGGTGGATAGAAGTTAAGGGAAAATGCCTATATACCCATTTAACTTTGGGCCCGAATTCTTCCAAAACTTGCTTCATAGTCAAATGAAACCTGGCACAAAAAGGACATTGTAAATCAGAAAATTCAATGATAGCTAAACTTGCATCTTTGTTGCCAAAGATATGATCCTCTGAAGTAATAGGGAGAGCTTTTCTTGCTAAATCTAAACTTGAGGTCTGTTGGCTATCTTTTGAATTTTGAGAGTTGCTCTCTAAAGAGGGTTGTTGTTTGGTATATAAAACTGCGCCTGCAATAATAACTCCAGCTATGATAATGGCCAAGGGAATTAAATAGGAATTTGAATTGGTCATAGGTTAAAAGTTAATTTCAAGAGGGTAGTCCAAGTTCTTGAGCCAACTGATCTTTTTGAAAACCAACGATAACTTTTTCTGAACCATCGTCTTTGGTGATGACAATAACTGGCACGCCCATTTGGCCAGATTTCTCTATCATCTCTTCAGCAGCTTTTTGGTCTGAAGAAACATCGATTTCTTGATACTGAATGTTGTTCTTGGCAAAATATTCTTTGGACATCTTACAATAAACACAGCTCGGAGTTGTGTAAATTTTAATTTGAGGCATATTTTTTATAATTTATTTTTTATTTTTACTAACCTTTAATTTTTATTATTTCAACTTACTTGTTGAATTCTAATTTTAACTTCACCAAATATCCAATAATTTTATTAATTTTATTCCAACCTTGTCAACTTTTACCAAAAATAAAACTTGCCCCAAAACCATTTCAAAAGACAACTCTGGGACGATAAATACAGCAAAAAGACCAAAAAAATCCCTGCCCCTAAATAAAAAGAAAAATTTTTTAGTTGGTTTTTATCCATATTATTGAACTCCATGACACTTTTTATATTTCTTACCTGAACCACAAGGACAAGGCTCGTTGCGACCAAGCTTGGATCTGGTAATTGGCAAAATGGCTTTAGCTGGCATTCTGGAAATCTGATCAGAAATCATAGTTATGTGAAGAATATGGCGCACAACTCTTGACTCAAAAGACAAAAGGAGTTTACGCATCATCAAATTGCCTTCGCTTTTGTATTCTACCAAAGGATCTCTTTGGCCATAAACTCTTAATTTTACTGCATCTCGTAAATGTTCCATTAAAGTTAAGTGCTGACTCCAAAGATCATCTAAAGTTTTCAAAACCAAAATCCTCTCTAGCTTGCGCATATTTTCTGGACCAAGTTCTTCCTCTTTTTTGGTATAATACTTTTGCCACCAATTTTTCAACAGCTCAAAAATACTTTTTCTAAATTCTTCACTTAAAATACTTTTTTTTGAAAGTTCATCCATTTCTTTAAAGTCCTCTGACTCAAGAGGCAGAAAATTTTTTATAGCATTTTTAAGTTCTTTAAAATCCCAGTTTTTGAAATTATCTTCTGGCAAGTAAGCTTCTAAAAGCTGTTCAATCTCTTTGATAAAATAACTTTCTATCTCCTCTTTTAAGGAATTTTTTTCTAAAAATTCGCGGCGCTTTTTGTAAATATAGCTGCGGTGTTTGTTTAAGACTTCGTCATATTCTAAAAGATGCTTTCTCATATCAAAGTAAAAACCCTCAACTTTTGACTGAGCTTCTTCTATGGCTCTGGAAACCAAAGGCATACTAATAGGTTCGTCTTCTGGAAAATTGAATCTTTCAAGAAGGCTTTTTATTTTGTCTCCCCCAAAAATTCTCATTAAGTCATCTTCCAAAGAAACATAGAACTGACTCTCTCCAGGATCTCCTTGTCTTGCGCATCTGCCGCGTAATTGATTGTCAATTCTCCGAGCTTCGTGCCTTTCTGTACCTATAACATACAAACCTCCAAGCTCTTTTACTTTTTGGGCTTCTTTAGGATCTGGAGGATTGCCTCCAAGGATAATATCAACGCCTCGACCTGCCATATTGGTAGCACAAGTAACTTGCCCTAATCTACCAGCTTGAGCAATAATCTCACCTTCTTTTTCATGGTTTTTAGCATTTAAAATCTGATGAGGGATACCTTCTTTCTTGAGCAATCTAGATAATTCTTCGTTGCGCTCAATAGAAGTAGTGCCAATTAAAACTGGTTGGCCTTTTTGATATCTTGCTTTTACATCAGCTATAATGGCTTTTAATTTAGCTTCTCTGGTTTTAAAAACTTTGTCTGGATGAACCTTGCGAATTAAAGGTTTATTGGGTGGTATAGATACAACTTCAAGGTTATAAACCTTGAAAAATTCTTCAGCTGAAGTTTTGGCAGTGCCTGTCATTCCAGCTAACTTTTTGTAGAGACGAAAATAATTTTGAAAAGTAATAGTAGCTAAGGTCTTTGATTCTGGTTTTACTTTTAAACCTTCTTTGGCCTCTATAGCCTGGTGTAAACCCTCAGAATATCTTCGGCCTGGCATCAATCTGCCTGTAAATTCATCCACAATAATTACTTGATTTTCTTTTACTACATAGTCTCGGTCTTTTTTAAATAAAACTTGGGCTTTTAAACATTGTTCAAGATAATGCAAGTAACTGATACTTTTTTGATCGTAGATGTTCTCTAATCCTAAAATTTGTTCAACTTTTGATATGCCCTGCTCAGTAAGGGTGACTACTTTTAGTTTTTCGTCAACTGTATAGTCTTTGTTTTCTTTTAAAGTTTTTACAATTGAGGCAAATTGTTGGTAAAGTTTTGGGGCTTCAAAGTCAGGTTGAGAAATAATCAAGGGTGTTCTAGCCTCGTCAATTAAAATAGAATCAATTTCATCTATGATGGCAAAATTGTGCCCTCTTTGCACCTGCAAAGACAAATCATAAACCATATTATCTCTTAAGTAATCAAAACCAAATTCATTATTTGTGCCATAAGTGATATCTGCTAAATAGGCCTCTTTTCTTGAGACCGGCCTCAAATAGTCCTGAAAAACTTTAAAACTACCAAGAATATCTCTAGCTTTATCTTGATGGTCAATTTTGGAGTTTGAGGTTTGAATTTTTTCTACCTTATAATAAGGATCATAAATATAGGCCTGCTCGTTAGTTATACAGCCAACTGACAAACCTAAGGCATAATAAATTTGTCCCATCCAGACAGTATCTCTACGAGCTAAATAATCGTTAACTGTAACTAAGTGGCAGCCCTTACCCTCTAAGGCATTTAAATATAAAGGTAAAGTAGCAGTCAAAGTTTTGCCCTCTCCAGTTAACATTTCAGCTATCTTGCCTTGGTGTAAAACCATCCCTCCTAACAATTGAACATCAAAATGGCGCTGGCCTAAAGTGCGCTTTGAGGCCTCACGAACTAAAGCAAAGGCTCGTTCTAAAATATCATCTAAAGAAGCTCCTTGTTTTAATTTTTCTTTCAATTGCAAGGTTTGATTTTTCAAATCTTCATCTGAAAATTTTTCTAACTCTTTTTCTTGGGCATTAATTTTTTTAACTCTTTCTAATAACTTTTCTAAATAAATTTTTTCTGGATTGCCAAAAATTTTTTCAAGGACTTTCATAATTTTGCTCAAAACTCCTCTCTTTGATCTTACACCACAAAACTCTTGAGGACAAGTAAAAGCAAAAAATAAAGGTAAAAACAAAAAAGTAACTCTAAGCTAGGATAGAGTTTTTGCATTCTAAAAAATGTGATGTATAATTAGGGACAAGCTAAAAAATTTTAAAATGAAGCGTTTTAGCTTAGCCTTATTAATAAGTTTTGTTTTGTTGGTGATTCTTTATCGTTCTTCTTTAGCTGCTGAACAACAGGCTTCTTTTTTCATTGATCCAAACTTTGACCAAACTGGCAGAGAAACAACTTTAGCTTTACTTTTGAAAGCTGGCTCTGAAGCCTATTTTTATGTTGACCAAGAGTGGTGGAACACCCTTTCTTACCAAGAAAAAGATAATGTTTATTTGGCCATAGATACTCTTGACAAAGAACTAAAAGATAAAATTTACCCAACTCTTACTAGAATTTTTGGCCAAGAATGGCGACCTGGAATTGATCGTGACAATCGCTTTTTCATTTTGTTCCATCCAATGAAAGATACAGCTGGAGGCTATTTTAGAACCGAAGATAATTATTATAAAGTTCAAGCACCAAAATCTAACGAGCGAGAAATGTTCTATATCAACACCAAGGCCTTAAAAGACCCGATTCTTAAAAGTTTTGTAGCTCATGAATTAATTCACTTAATTACTTTTAACCAAAAGGATCGAGCTTTTAATATCTCAGAAGAGATATGGCTTAATGAACTTAGAGCTGAATACGCTCCGACCCTTCTTGGTTATGATGAAATCTTCCAAAATAGCAATCTTGAAAGACGGGTTAAGGCTTTTTTAGAAAAACCTTCTGATTCTTTACTGGAATGGAAAAATGAAAAAGCAGATTACGGTCTAGTCAATCTTTTAGCTCAATACTTAGTTGAGAATTATGGCATTGAAATTTTAGCCAATTCTCTCAAAAGTAAAGAAGTAGGTATTGCCTCTTTGGAAGAAGCTTTAAAACTCCAAGGTATCAATGAAAGTTTTTCTGATGTTTTTGTCAATTTTGCGGTGGCAGTATTAATAAATGATTGCAATTTAGGCTCAAAATTTTGCTTTAAAAACCAGAACCTAAAAAATGTAAAGGTGCTGGCCCAAATTAGCCTTCTGCCTTTATCTGGAGATAATACTTTGACGACAGCAGATTTTGCCAAAAGTTTTTCTATAAAATGGTACAAAATTATAGGTGGCAAAGATGTTTTGAAAGTCCAGTTCCAGGGCGATCATCAAGCAAAATTTATTGTCCCCTATTTAGTTGAAAATTCTGAAGGAAAAGTTACTTTACAAACTTTAAGCCTTGATCAAAAAGGCCAAGGAGTTTTCTATCTTCCAGATTTCAACAATAAAATAAAGTCCGTATATATTTTGCCCTTAGCTTTATCTGTGCCAAAAGAAGAAGCTCCTAAATCTTTCAGTTTTGTCTTGACAATATCAACCGTTGTTAGAACTCCCCAACAAGAAGAACAGCTTAAAACCCAGCTTTTAGCAAAAATTGAAGAGTTAAAAAAGCAACTTGCGACTTTGAAATCTCAATTAATAAGCTCGATGGTAAATGGAAACTCTCAAAAACTTGTCTCTTGCTCTCAAATTCAAGGCAATCTCTTTTTAGGTTCAAAAGGCAAAGAAGTTCGGTGCCTTCAAGAGTTTTTAAAATTACAAGGCCCTGAAATTTATCCTGAAGGTTTGGTAACAGGATATTTTGGGAAATTGACTTTTTTTGCGGTGGTGCGCTTTCAAGAAAAATATGCCTCAGAAATTTTAGCCCCATTAAGGTTGATTTCTGGGACAGGCTTTGTTGGTTCTTTAACTCGAGATAAAATAAATCAAATGCTCGCAAAATGAAAATTTTGAAAGATTTCAAGGCCTTCCTTTTTGGCAACAACAAGGGCCAAAAACAGCTGATTGTCAAAAATACTCTTTGGTTGACTTTAGCTGAAGCTCTAAATCAGGGCTTGAAACTAATTTTGGTCATTCTAGCTGCTAGAATTTTGGGTGCTACTGAATACGGAGTTTTTACCTTTGCCTTGGCTTTTTCTGGGCTTTTTTTGTTTATGGCTGATTTAGGACTTAATATAATTGTTACCAGAGAATTTGCCAAAGAAGAACAAAAAAGAGAAGTATTTTGGGCTTTAGTATCGATCAAGATCTTCTTGGTGATCCTAGCTATCTTGAGTTTATTATTAATTTCTTTTTTTGTAACCAAAAGCTTTAAACTTCTGAAAGTCATTTGGGTTTTAGGTTTAATGGTCGGAACCCACAGCCTTGGAGAATTATTTTTTGCCTATTTTAGAGCCAAACAACAAATGGAAAAAGAAGCCCTGGTTCGTATTTCAGAAGCTTTGGTAGTTAGTATCTTGGGTTTTTGGGTGCTCTTTTCTTTGCCTTCGGCCTTTAATTTAGCTTTAGCCTACCTTGGAGCTGCAATTTTTGCTGTAAGCTCTCTTGTAATTTTCTTTCATCTTAGAGTATGGCCATTAAGGTTATATTTTGACTTGTCTTTGACCAAAAAATTCCTTTTGATGTCGTGGCCTCTGGCTTTCACTGAGGTTTTTGCCTTAATTTATAATCAAATTGATTCTGTAATGATGGGTATTTTTGGGTTTATTACCGAAGTTGGCTGGTATAACGCAGCTTACAAAGTTGCGTTAGGCGCTGTTTTGCCTGTAATGCTTATTTCAAAAGTTTTTTTTGCGCCTCTAGCATCCTCTTTTGAAGAATCAAAACAAAAATTCCAAAAGATATGGGATTATTTTTTGCAAGTTGTATTTATTATTGCTCTGCCCTTAACCATTGGCGGTATAATTTTAGCCCCAAAAATTATTGATTTTTTGTATGGCTCTGGATTCTATCCTGCAGTATTTGCTTTGCAAATTTTATTGGTGATGACTTTCTTTCTGTACCTAAATTATAGTTTTAACCGACTATTAATTGCAGTCCACAAACAAACAAGTATTTTCGAGATTAGTTTAGCTGGAGCTGGTCTAAATGTTATTTTAAACTTTCTCTTAATACCAAAATATTCTTTGTATGGCGCAGCTTTAGCAACAGTTGTGACTTTTATTGCAATGTTTGCTCTATTTATTTTAGCAATTGGCACTCAAATTGAACTACGGCTTTTTGAAAAAAATACCTTGAAGATGTTTCTTGGCAGTATTTTAGCTGTTTTTGGGATGGCTTCTTTTCTTTGGTCGGATCTAACCAAAAATTGGCATTTGCTTTTGAAAGTTATCACAGGGGGTCTAATTTACAGCTTACTTTTGGTTATATGGCAACTTCTCACTCAAAATAAATTTTCCTCTAAGCTTAAGAGTCAGAAAAGATAGCAAATTATATATCTTTTTGAGAGGTTATTTATACTTTTAACCTAACTTTGCCTTTTTAATTTTTATAACTTTTCAAAAGCAAAACACCTCGCGCGGGAGGTGTTCTGCCGAATCGGGTATCCCTTCCTGTCCAGAACTTTCTGGTTCAGGACTTTGCACCCACACCTCAAATATTACCAAAAACCAAGCTTTTTTGTCAAGTCTAGGTATAACTTTCCAAAATGCTAAAAAATCCAAAATTCAAGAATTTTTGCATTAAAAATTCAAGACCTTTTAATTTTTAATCGAGCTGATTTTTGTCTGATAGTTCTAATTTCTGATTCAAAAGTTTGGTCATTAATATCATTAATATTAGATTGGCTCTTAATCCTAATATAGTATAGTTCATTTTATTCACCTAAATTGCAAAAATAAATTGTAAAAACCCACAAAGCGTTTAATTCCTTTATAAGATGCAAAAAACCTGCCTTAATTTAAGTAACGGTTGAAAATTTGTAAATTAAAATTTCTATGGTAATATAATATTGGGTCCTGGCTAGCACCCACATATTTCTTGAGAATCGGGGTTTCACTCCAGGACCCGTTTTTTATATCCTCAATTAGTTGCTTTTGGCTAAAAAATATCAAATAAGACCAAAAGAGTAAAGAGTAATTAAAAATTCAAGACAATCAAAAGCCATATTTTGCTATCTTTTAAAATCTAAAAAATCTAAATTCTTCTCTCACAAAATAGAGTTATTTAAAAATCCTTACAAACCCCATCGAAAAGTACAAACAAAAAAGGCTCTTTGATCTATTGAGAGATTTGACCAAAAAGTTGGTTCAATTTGGCGCGAGTCAAAGGTCCTACAAAGCCTGTAGCAGGAATTCCGTATTTTGTCTGAAATCTTTTCACAGCCGCCAAAGTTAAAGGTCCAAAGTAACCAGTTATCTGACCTTCAGGATAGATATCAGGCATTGTAGAAAGAACGGTCTGCAAATCCCTAACGCTAGCTGATCTCAAACCAAATTTCAAATCGCGGTTAAAGACATAAGCTTTAGCTAAACTTGGAGTTGGTTTTGGTCTTAAAAGACCTGGTGGAATTTCAACTGGTTTTCCACCCAAAGCCACAATTTTCTGGTTTAAAGTCAAAATTTGCTGGAGTAATTTTTGAATCTGAGCCAAAAGCTGAGCTTTCAATTGGATACTAGGCTTGTGGATTTCTGGGACACGGGGTGAAACTTCTGGGGTTACCTGAACTTGAGAAGGAGAATAGCCAAACACAGCAAAAGTGCTAAAAGCAGATGTTGTGGCTGTAAGTTTATTGTTGACTTTATCTACAACTGTGGCTAAAACCTCCCAGGCCGTGCCCGTCCAACGATAGATTTTTAGAGTATCCTCATCCAAACCTGCAATTTGACTATCAGTATAAGTAATAACTATAGTCACAGCTTTGTTCAAAGAAATAGGACTGCCAGCAATAGTGGTAATAGTAATGTTATAAACCTTGTCACCAACCAATTTAGCTTTTGAAGCTGGCTTTGAAGCAATCTGAACTGCAGGTGCCAAGCTGGATTTTACTTGGTAAACTGTAACTTTGGCGTTCTGGCTTGTGGCATTAGGAGGAACATCTACTTTTAAACTTGAACCATCAGGAAAAAAGGCTGTGGTAGAACCCCCCAAGGAAGCTGAGGTTATAACTTGACCTGTAGTGGTAGAGGGAGGAGTACTAACTGGTGGAGCTCCTTCGCCGCCTCCGCCTGTGCCAGAAGGCGGTTGGCAAGGAGAGTTAGTTGGCGTAACGGTAATTGTTTCAGGATTAGCCCCTGGAACAAAGGTAATAGTAAAAACATTGTTCTGACTGCAAGAATGGGTCTCAGACAAAGTAGCTGTCTGGCCAGAAAAGGTAAGTTCCCTGCTCGGAGATTCAAGGGTAATTTGGTTATTTCCTCCAGGAGGCAAAGTCAAAACAATACTTCCAGGATTTACCACAACCGAAGTTGCCACAGAACCAGATTTTATAATGATATTGATATTTGGATTATCTAAATCAATAGTCACATCAGAATTAAAGGTAGTGTCTTGAGCCAAAACCAAACCAACCAAACCAAACCCAAAACTCAAACTCGCCAAGAGAACCTTTAATTTAAAAAGAATATACCTTTGCATTGAATTTCAAAAATTAGCTCTTTTACTTTTGGTAGCTAAAATTAATCAAAAATTTTAGCTAACCAAAATTAAGCTAAATTAAGTTTAGTGCTGCCAAACATCTACCCTGTAAGTTGCGCCACTACCATCTGGATCTGCTGCTGCGCCAGAGAGTTGACATAATCTTACCACAACAGAATTTGCGGCTGAAACATAACCATCAATGGTGTAATTTGCTGGGAGGGCAGCATTCATTGAAGCTACCACAGTATCGCCAAGCGCTGCACCTGTCACTGAAATTGCGGTTGTCTCAACGCATCCTGGGACAGCAGTTGGAGCACTCAAGTTTTGGGCCGAAGTTGCAGATAGATGTTTGGTAATGGCTGTTCCTCCACCAATTGTTAATGAAGTTGAGCCAGAAAGAGTGGTAAAGCTTCCAGCAGCAGGTGTTGTTTGACCAATTGTTGTATTGTTAATTGTCCCACCAGATATAGTTGGTGTATTAATGGTTGGTGAATTCAGAGTTTTGTTAGTTAAAGTCTGAGTGTGTGTATCCAAAACAACCGTACCTGTGGCGTCAGGAAAAGTCCAAGTCTTGTCAGCTCCAGTAATATCATCTGAAGTGATAATACCGCTAAACGACGCTGTTCCGACTGAAGCTGGTAAGAGACGAAGGTTATCAGCATTAGTAGTGGTGGTGCTAACAATTAAAGGTCCCGTTCCTTTAAGCAACAGAGAGAGTCCGATATTGGTGTCGCTTCCTGTAACTGAAATTTGCGGATTAGCTCCGGTTGCTGCATTGGCCAAGGTAAGCTCATTAACTGCTGAAGCTGTAGTGGTGAAAATAATCAGTTCGTTGCCATTAGCATCAGCAATAAAACCGCCATTAGGAAATCTGGGCGTAATCAAAGTTTTGTTGCTCAAGGTTTCAGTTCCAGCTAAAGTTGCCAGGGTCCCGGTTGTGGGCAGAGTAACATTGGTGGCACCTGTAGTCGTAAAGAATAAAGAATTGCCAGCTGTGCCAAGAGGTACTACTCCTGTGTTATCCTGGAAAGTCCAGGTTCGGTTTTGAGTCAAATCAGTTGGCTGAATAGTGCCTGTAAAGCTTCCTGCCCCTCCAGCTTGGACATCAAGAATAAGCTTGTCGTCTGTGGACGTGGCGTTCTGAATTGTTATGGTACCCTCAGTGGTGATATTTGCTCCAATAGTGGTTACAGCCAAAACCAGAGTCGTTACCAAAAATAATGGTAAAAATATGCTAAATATCAGAGCAATTGCTTTGCTCTTTTTTGATAAAAACTCATTCATATAAGATTATAAGTTAATTTTATGGAAAAAAATGACCTTTATAGGATAAATTGGCTCGACCTATTTTAATAAATTGCCACAATTTAACTTTTGATTTCAATATCTATTCCCCCAGCTAAATTTAAAGTGCTTAAAGCTTCAATGATCTGAGGCGAGGGGTTAAAAATAATGATTAAGCGCTTATGAATTCTGGTTTCAAACTGCTCACGACTATCTTTATGGACAAATGTGGAGCGGTTAACAGTATAGCGTTTAATCTCAGTAGGTAAAGGTATGGGTCCTGCCACTTTAGCTCCCTGGCGCAAAACTGTATCAATAATCTGTTTTGAACAGACATCGAGTACTTTGTGATCATAACCTCGCAATTTGATCCGAATCTCCTGAGAAGACTCTTTGGGAACTGACTTCGATTTCTTGCTAGTCAAAGAAGGCATTTTAAATAAACTTTCTGATTTTGAAATTGGATTTCCTATTTTAATATCTTAGTAACTACGCCCGCGCCAACAGTCCTTCCGCCCTCACGAATTGCAAATCTTTGCTGTTCTTCCATTGCTATAGGAGCTAAAAGCTTTACCCTCATTCTTGCAGTATCTCCTGGCATTACCATCTCGATACCTTCAGGTAAAGTTATCTCGCCCGTAACATCTGCTGTTAGGAAATAGAATTGAGGTTTGTAACCACTAAAGAACGGTGTATGTCTTCCACCCTCTTCTTTTGAAAGAATATAGGCCTCAGCTTCAAAATCAGTGTGAGGAGTAACAGTCCCAGGCTTAGCTATTACTTGTCCTCTTTCAACATCTTCTTTCTTAAGACCTCTAAGTAAAAGTCCAACATTATCTCCAGCTCGCCCTTCATCCAAAACTTTGTTAAACATTTCTATACTCACAGCCACGGTCTTTTGGGTTGGCCTAAGTCCTACCACCTCAACCTCTTCATTCGGTCTAATAATACCTCTTTCAATCCTGCCTGTAGCCACTGTTCCACGACCTTCAATAGAAAAAACATCTTCCACTGCCATCAAAAATGGCTTATCAATCGGGCGTTGAGGTTGAGGAATATATTCATCTAAAGAATTAATTAACTCCAAAATAGGCTTGATGCTTTCATCTTCTAGAGATTTAGCTTCCAAGGCTTTTAGAGCGGATCCTCTTATGACCGGAACTTGATCGCCAGGAAATTCGTATTTTTTAAGAAGTTCTCTAACTTCTGACTCAACTAAATCAATAATTTCAGGATCATCAACTTGGTCGACTTTGTTCAAAAACACAACTACTGCTGGTAAACCTACTTGTCTTGCTAAAAGAATATGTTCTCTAGTTTGAGGCATTGGACCATCTGGAGCTGAAACAACCAAGATGGCTCCATCCATTTGAGCTGCTCCGGTGATCATATTCTTGATGTAATCAGCGTGGCCTGGACAATCAATGTGAGCATAATGGCGTCTTTCTGACTCGTATTCCACATGGCTCACATTAATAGTAAGGCCGCGCTCTCTCTCTTCAGGAGCAGCATCAATTTGCTCTACAGTTTTCTCTGTAACTGGCAAACCTTTTAAATGAAGAACATGTAAAATGGCTGCGGTCAAAGTAGTTTTGCCATGATCAACATGACCTAGAGTTCCCACATTAATATGGGGTTTAGTTCTTTCAAATTTTGCTTTTTCTACCATATTCTTTATTGAATTTATTTTATTTATTTTAATTAAAATTTATTTTAGCAAATTAACTTTTAAAGATCAACCTTTTAATTATCTAAATTTAGGTCAAGTTTTGTTAAGTTAGTTCCAACCTAAAATTAATTATATTTTAATAACAATTTTCAAGAAAATGGTCAAGTAAAGTTGTGGAAAAATCAATCTCAAATTTTAAAATCCCATCACATTGTCAAAAATAAGAACTGAGAAATTTTTGGCTAAAATTTGGTTTAAAGGTTAACAAAAATCATTCAGTTTTAAAAAATCAACCAATCAGAGACATCTATTTTGGAATTTTGATAAATTTTATCTCTCATCTTTTTGGAATTTAAAAATTTGGAATTTAAAAATGAAAAAGTAGTGAAATAAAAACTCAAATTATTTTATAAATTTGAAGGTAGAAAGGATCTGTTTTAGAAGTTCTGTCGCCTTTTCAGTAGAATAGGCAAAAGTTAAAAGCTCAATGACATAATTTGAAATTTTTATTCCGGCTATGCTTTGAGGTAATCTCCGCCAATAGACTCCATCTATCAACAAAACCTCTTTATCCCAGAGAGTCAGTTTTTGCTCATTTTGCTTATCTTCTGGGTTTAAAGTAGAACATTCACCGCCATATATATATGAAAGAGGACGTTGATAATAGAACTCATCAAGAGAAAAATTTAGAGGGTTCTCGCATACTAATACTTCTAGCGTTGAATAAACCCCAAACTCATCCTCCAAGCTCTGCAAGATAATTTTATTGAAACCTTCTTCTACAACAACCCAGTCTTCGGGATATTTTAACTCAAATCCATACTCTTCATTAAGGTAAGTTTTCCAATTTGAGGTCTCAATTTCTTGTGGTTTTGGTTCTTCTTTTGTTTCAGGCAAAGGTTGAGTGATTGCTGGTTGCTCTGGTTGAGGTTTTGGTTTTAAACTCAAACTAAAAATCACTCCACTTAAAACCAAGATAATCAAGCCAATAATGATTAGGACATTTTTGTTGGTCATAGTAGAACTCCTCATTTTTGTTAGAACTGGAGACTAAATTCCACACCTTTCTAAAGGTCTAGACCCACAACAAAGGCCTTAAATTGAATCCCTCCATCACAGCCATAGAACTGCTGGGGGAAGGTACAGAATAAATTAAGCTCTCACTTTTTTTCTCACTAATGTTAAATTAGGCAAGGTTTCAAAAATTTCTGCTTTTTTGCCAAAATCTTCCAAAGAAAAATTCATAATCTCAATTTTCGTAATCTCACCTTTCTCATCAAAATCAAAAACTACATTCCCTTTTATTTCAGAGTCTACACTTTTTCTATTACTTAATTTAATAGATAAAATTTTTATTTTTGGATCTATTTTTATTTTTGGAAACATATTCTCTAAATACTCTAAAAATATTTACTAATTTTTGAAGTATCGATAATTGTAATTATTTCTAAAATAGAATTTTTCTTTTCTATGACAATTAATAGTAGGTGGTCTTTTTTCAATCTTCGATGAAAATAAATTTTCTTTATCAAAAATCTTGAGGGAAATTTTAATGACCGCTCAACTTTATCAGGATTTTTAAGAAACTCTTTCACTTCTTTTTCTGAAATACCCCGTTCTTTCATCCTTTCTTTTGCATGATTTGAAAATACTACTCTTATCATAAATAGATCTTGTTTATTTTTCAATGGGATAGATTAGATTTGTTTTTAATAATTAACTGAGATGTCTTTTTTTGTTAGCTAATTTTTTTATTTTATGAATTCAAAGATGGGAAAAATTAAAAAAAATCAAAAATTAAATCTCAAAAAGCTCCTATCAGAAAATAATAATTAACTTTGAAAAATAGACAAAAAGAAAGAGTAGAGCAAGAAATTGCAAGTTAGAAAAAATTATTTTAAAACTCTTAAAGTACCAAGAATTGAAAAGAGAATTCGCTCTAATTCTTTTCGTTGATCAGGGCTTATCCCTTCAGAAAAATATTGGGTGCCAGAATATATCTCGTTGTCTATAGCAAAATTTACATCTGTGATTATGCTTGTTCTAGAAACTCTCCCATTGTATTTATCTTTAATTTTGATATCACTTCCTCGTCTAGAAATTACCCTGATGAGTTCTTCAGCCTGGGACTGGGTCGGTAATTTTTGATAAAAATATATTTTGATGTAACCTTCGGTATCAATAGAAGCAGGCCCAATTTGCTTAGCTTGAGGATTGTAGATCTCTACCCCTCTTCTACTTTGAAATTCTGCAGCATCCCAATCATTAGGATACCTCACCTCAAACCCATACTCCTCATTGCGATAGGTTTTCCAGTCAGAAGTATCGATTTCTGGTATTGGAGTGATGGTTGGTTCTTCTTTTGTTTTAAGCAAAGGTTGAGTGATTGCTGGTTGCTCTGGTTGAGGTTTTGGTTTTAAACTCAAAGCTAAAATCACTCCGCCAAAAATCAAGACCATCAAACCAATAACGATTAAGATATTTTTGTTTTGCATATATAGTTAATTTAATTTAATTTGCTTAACCTTTGGAGTGCTAAAAACAGGCATTATCTTTCTTATCTTCTTTTGCCTTCAATAATTTCTTTGGCAATGTTTTCTGGGACATTCTCGTAATGGTCAAATTCCATAGTAAAAGTTCCTCGGCCTTCAGTGAGAGATCTTAAGGCCGTAGCATAACCAAACATTTCAGCTAAAGGCACTTTAGCTTTAATAACTTTCATATTTTGGCGATCTTTTGTGCTCTCGATTTTCCCTCTTCTTGAAGCTAAATCGCCAATTGAGTCTCCAAAATACTCTTGAGGAACAACAGTTTCCACGGCCATAATAGGTTCGAGTAAAACAGGATTAGCTTTTTTGCAGGCCTCTTGAAAAGCAATAGCTGAAGCAATTTTAAAAGCTAATTCAGAAGAATCAACTTCGTGGTAGGTGCCGTCAAAAACAGCAACCCCAATATCAATAAGAGGATATCCTGCAAGAATTCCTTTATTTCTCGCCTCTTCAACGCCTTTTTTAACAGCAGGAATAAACTCTTGGGGTATAACTCCGCCCTTAATCTCGTCTTTAAACAAAAATCCTTGTCCTCGCTCTAGGGGCCACACTCTCAAAAATACATGTCCATATTGACCCCGGCCTCCGGTCTGACGAATATATTTGCCTTCAGCTTCAGCAGTCAATCTGATGGTTTCTTTATAAGCTACCTGGGGCTTGCCTACATTTGCTTGAACTCCAAACTCTCTCTTTAATCGATCCACAATAATTTCAAGGTGCAATTCCCCCATGCCAGAAATTATAGTCTCGCCAGTTTCAAGGTCGGTAGAAACTCTAAAAGTTGGGTCCTCTTGAGCTAAACGCTGCAAAGATAAAGAGAGCTTTTCCTGATCAGCTTTGGTTTTTGGCTCAATTCTTACAGATATCACTGGTTCAGGAAATGTAATTCTCTCTAAAATAATTGGATTTTGCTCATCGCATAAGGTGTCGCCAGTTGAAGTATTTTTTAAGCCAACGGTCGCAGCAATATCTCCCGCATAAACTTCATCTACCTCTTCTCTCTGATTAGCATGCATTCTTAAAATCCGACCAATCCTCTCTTTCTCGTTAGTATTACAGTTAAGCACATAAGAGCCTTTTTTTAGTGTCCCACAGTACACCCGAAAATAAGTCAGTGTGCCAACATAAGGGTCAGAAGCAATTTTAAAAGCTAAAGAAGTAAAAGGTTCCTGGTCGCTTGCTTTTCTTATAATTTCTTTGCCCGTCTTTGGATCCTGACCCCGTAAAGGTGGCAAATCAATCGGGCTTGGAAGAAAATCAACTACAGCATCTAACATTAACTGAATTCCTTTATTATGCAGAGCTGAACCCAAAAGCACTGGGACCAATTTTGAAGATATCACAGCTTTTCTTAAAACCTGCTTTAAATCCTCAATTTTTATTTCTTTGTCTTCTAAGTATTGATGCAATAGTTGGTCGTCTTCAGAAACAATTCTTTCTATAGTTTTATCCCGCCACTCTTTAGCTTCTTCTAAATAATCTTTTGGGATTTCTTGTTCTAAAATCTCTTGGCCATATTGACCCTCAAACCTTATCAACTTCATTCTCAAAAGATCAATAACTCCCTGAAAATCACTCTCTTGGCCAAAAGGAATTTGCAAAGGTATAGCATTATTAGTTAGACGATCTCGGATTGATTGTAAACTGTTTTCAAAAGAAGCTCCCATCCGATCCATTTTATTAATAAAACAAATTCTTGGTACTCCAAATTTATCTGCCTGACGCCACACGGTTTCAGATTGAGGCTCAACTCCAGCTACCGCATCAAAAATTACTACCGCTCCATCTAAAACCCTCAAGGATCTTTGAACCTCAACTGTAAAATCAATATGGCCTGGGGTATCAATGATATTGATGCGATATTCTTTAGCTTTTCTGGTATCTCGATCTGCCTTGGCCAAACCAAGATAACTTGGCACCCAAAAGCAGGTAGTGGCAGCTGCGGTAATAGTAATACCGCGTTCTTTTTCTTGTTCCATCCAATCCATAATGGCCTGGCCTTCATGGACTTCTCCTATTTTGTGAGAAACGCCAGTATAAAACAAGACGCGCTCTGTAACCGTGGTCTTACCAGCATCAATGTGAGCTATAAAACCAATGTTTCTATATTTTTCAATAGGATATAATCTAGGCATAAAATAAAATAATTTTAAGCACGAAAAAATTAGGGCCAAAACGAAATTCCAAAAGAGGCATCTTTAGCATTTGCTTTTTGCCTTATCTTGCAAAATGAGCAAAGGCCTTGTTGGCTTCGGCCATCTTGTGGACCGTGATTTTCTTTTTAACAGCATCGCCTTCCTGATTGGCAGCCAAAATAAGCTCTTGAGCCAACTTTTCTGTCATTGGCTTTCCCTTCTTATTTTTGGCAGCTTCAATAATCCATCTCATAGCTAAAGTAATCCTTCTTTCAGGAGGCACCTCTCGAGGAACTTGATAAGTAGCTCCACCAACTCTCATTGGTCGAACTTCCAATAATGGTCCTGCGTTCTGAATAGCTTTTTCTAATAATTCAAGGGGTTCTTTTTTGGTTTGTTTTTTAGCAATCTCAAAAGCCTTATAAACAATTTTTCTTGCTAAGGTTTTTTTACCGCGACGCATTACCTTATTAATAAATTTAGCCACTAAAATACTGTTGTAGAGGGGATCTGGCTGAATTGGTGGTCGTCGGCATCTAGATTTTTTAGCTGACATAATG
>FWWL01000707.1_pt1 | contig 89092 bp, 87 predicted proteins | sample 2228331 | NCBI WGS metagenome assembly FWWL01 (sample SAMEA103939775, study PRJEB20133) | metagenome | reverse complement strand
TAGGACGGGCTGATGGCACAGCCCTGTGTCAAAACGAAGTTTTGACATTGAACTTGGGCGTTGTCCAAAACAGAAAAGGACTGCGGACGCTAACGACCAAGAATCCCACGGCTTTAGCCGTGTGGAGTGTCAAATAGGCGTCTATCACACATCAATGTAAAGATTGATTATAAAAGACTATAAAGTTAATGCTTTTAGTTGTCGATAAAATCTTAGGGACAGAGTCTCATAGCAGAACTATTAGTGCGTAAAAAAGGTGGCCTGTACATAATGATTAATTGCTCTTCTTGCAAAAAACTTACCGAAATTCAAAAACAGCATTGCTCGCATTGCGGTCAGGTTCTTAAATACACGATTGCTCAAAAATTCGATATTATGGCTGAATCCGTTGAGAAGGCTCTTAGGAAGGAACTAGAGGCAAGAAGAAGAAACAGGTAGCGGTCATGAGATTCAACAAATGAAGATTCATCCGCTTGAAATGATCATCACAAATGCAATAAAACAGCTCTGTTCGCATCAAGTGCGACAGAGCTGTTTTATGTTTATTTATTTAAGAATGAAAATCTTGTCCCGAGCGAACTTCTTTAACATAGCCGGCGCGAATGACATAATCACCGAAGTGTTCGCCTTCACGGCGTTCCAATGCATATTGAGTAACAATCGGTTGCAGCGACTCTAATATCTCCGTCTCGCCGATGTTCTCCTTATACAGCTTGTTCAGTCGGTTTCCGGTAAAACCGCCCCCCAAATACATATTGTATTTGCCGGGCGCCTTGCCAATAAATGCGATCTCCGCCAACATCGGTCGGGCGCAGCCATTAGGACAGCCTGTCATGCGAATGACGATCTCCTCGTCACGCAAGCCTACTTCCTCCAACATCGGTTCGATCTTATCCATTAAATCGGGTAGATAGCGTTCTGACTCGGCCATTGCCAACCCGCAGGTAGGTAGAGCTACGCAGGCCAAGGAATTTCTACGCAATGCAGAATGGTTGGTCCCATCGGTGAGTTGATACTCCTTCACCAATTCCTCAATCTTTTTCTTTTTCTGGCTGCTTATGTTGCCGATAATCAGGTTCTGATTCGGAGTTAGCCGGAAATCCCCGGTATGCACCTTGGCAATTTCCCGGAGCCCCGTCATCAGAAGGTAATTATCCTCATCTTTGACGCGACCATTCTGTATAAAGAGGGTGAAATGCCATTTTCCGTTGCTTCCTTTCACCCAACCATAGCGATCCCCGTTATGATCAAAATGGTAAGGACGCGCTTCCTCGAGCTTCCATCCCAGGCGTGTATTTAGTTCGTTGATGAACCACTCAATACCGCGGTCGTCAATCGTGTACTTGAAACGAGCGTGTTTGCGCACAGCGCGATCACCGTAATCCCGTTGGATCATGACCGTCTTCTCCGCCACGTCGATGATCTGCTCCGGTGAGCAGAACCCAATCACTTGGGCCACCTGAGGATAAGTCTTCAAATCACCGTGACTCATTCCCATTCCGCCGCCAACCGTGATGTTGAAGCCCTTCAAGTTGCCATCTTCGATAATAGCGATGAAACCCAGATCCTGGGAGAAAACGTCTACATCGTTGGAAGGGGGAACAGCCATCCCTATTTTGAACTTACGCGGCAAATAGACAGGCCCGTAGATCGGCTCTTGCTCTACTCCACTATCCAGACTGTCAACCACTTTCTCGCCATCTAACCAGATCTCGTGATAGGCTTTGGTCCGTGGATCGAGATGATTGCTGACCCGGTTGGCCCACTCATACACCTCAGAGTGAACTTCCGACTGGTATGGATTCGGGTTACACATGACGTTGCGGTTCACGTCGCCGCAAGCGGCTAGTGTACTTAAAAGCGCATCGTTCACTTCCCGGATCGTCTTCTTCATGTTCCACTTAATTACGCCATGCAGCTGGAAGGACTGACGAGTGGTCAAACGAATGGATCCGTTGGCGTATTGCTGAGCGATACGGTCCATCATCAACCACTGCTCAGGAGTTACGACACCGCCTGCCGCACGGACACGCAGCATGAACTGATAAGCCGGCTCTAGCTTCTGTTTATTCCGTTCATTACGCAAGTCCCTATCATCCTGCATGTAACTGCCATGAAATTTCATCAGACGATTATCATCTTCAGGAATGGATCCGGTAATTACGTCCTCAAGCGTCTCAGCCAGGCTTCCACGCAAGTAATTGCTTCGAGTCTTGATATGTTCTACATCGCTGTGCGGAGCACTGTTCGGCGATAATAAGTTATTTTCTGACATTTGGCTCTTCTCCTCTCGCAATCTTTGGGACTCGGACTTAGTAGACATCCCGCTGATAACGTTTCTGCTGTTGCATACGGATCAAATATTCCGCAGCTTCCTCTGGACTAAATCCGCCCTCTTGTTCGAGGATTGTTGCCAAGGCCGAATGGACGTCATGTGCCATCTTCTTCTCGTCGCCACAGACGTATACGCTAGCCCCTTCTTGTAGCCACTGGTATAGCTCCTTACTCTTTTCTAACATTCTATGTTGTACATACACTTTCTTGTCGGAATCACGGGAGAACGCGACATCCATACGTGTCAGTACGCCGTCCTTGAGCCAACGCTGCCATTCAACCTGATAAAGGAAATCGGTGGAGAAATGCTGGTCGCCGAAGAATAGCCATGTCTTCCCTTCAGCTCCGGTCTCTTCCCGTTCTCCTAGGAAGGCTCTGTATGGCGCAACTCCTGTGCCTGGTCCAATCATGATGATCGGGGTATCCGGGTTCTCAGGGAGCTTGAAATTGGAGTTATGTTGAATATAGACCGGCAATGTATCGCCCGCTTGCACTCGCTCGGCTAACTGAACGGAACAAACACCGTATCGGTCCCGACCTTGAGACTCGTAACGTACCGTGCGGACCGTGACGTGCACTTCATCAGGGTAAGCTTTCGAACTGCTGGCTATTGAGTACAGGCGAGCAGGCATCTTCCGAAGAATCGATACAAACTCATTTGCTGGTACACCTTTAAGGGAATAATCCTGCACCAAATCCAAGAGATCCCGTTCATTCAGATAGGTCCTAAGCTCCTGCTCGCGTCCCGCCTCTAAAAGCTCATTAAGTCCATCTCCAGAGGTGAACTTAGCTGCTTGCGCAAGCAATGGCTTCGTCAGCACGGTGATCTCATAATGGCGAAGCAATGCTTCTCGCAGAGACTTCTCTTCGCCATTCTTATTAAGAGATACAAGCTCCTCCGCTCTCCAGCCCATTGCTTCGATCAACTCATCTACTAGACGAGGATGGTTCTCCGGATAAATACCTAAGCTGTCACCCGGTTCATACTGGAGATTGGATCCGTCCAGAGAGATCTCGATGTGTCGAGTTTCTCGGTCTGATCCGCGGCCGTTCAGATTCAAATTCTCAAGAACCTCTGCTTCGAAAGGATTCGTCCTTGAGTATTCCGATTCTGCTTCACTCTCAATTGCAGAGCCCCCTGCAACAGAAATGGCAGGAGTTGCTGATGTTTCGCTCAGGGAAGCAATTACATTTTTCATCCAATCAGCAGCAGACGCGTCAAAATCTACGTCGCAATCGACACGTGGAGTTAGCCGTTTACCGCCTAGCTCCTCCAGACGTTTGTCGAAATCCTTCCCTGTTTGGCAGAAACACTCATAAGACGTATCGCCTAGCGCTAGCACAGAGAACCGCAGGTCCTCCAATTGAGGCGCTCTCTTACTATGAAGGAATTCAAATAAAGGAATGGCGTTATCTGGCGGATCACCTTCTCCATGGGTGCTCACTAGAATAAGCAGGTTTTGCAGCTTCTTTAAGCCATTTGTCTTGAAGTCACCCATGGAGGAGAGCGTTACCTCAAAACCTCTCTCTTGCAGTTGTTTGGACACCTTCTTCGCCAACCCATGTGAGTTGCCGGTCTGCGATCCGAAGAGCACAGTCACCTCTTTGGAGGTTACAGTTACATTCACTGCTGGAGCTGCAATTGGCGCAGCGCCAGATGACACCACAGCTGCCGCACCTTGAGTAGCCGCAAGATACCCGCTAAGCCAAATCCGTTGTGCTTCCGATAGCGTAGGCAGTAGACGATTGAGCAGTTCAACTTGCTCTTGATTAAAAGGACTGTTTGTTACTTGAAATTCCAACAATATCCACCTCTCGCAGCATGCAAAAATATTAATTCCTAGTATTCGTATATAATTAATTTTTACTATCTTGAACCTATCACAACATGCGAAATGAATCAATTAGAATGATCTTATAACATATATAAATTATATTGATAAAGGAACAACGGTAGAAAAGAACAAGATAATCCTGTTCCAAATCTACCGTTGCGTATATGGAGCTAATTCGCTGTTTATAATCTCGTGCCTATTGTAATATCAACTCCACATTCCAATGTATGGGAGATCAGCCGCGCTTGACAATTGCAAATCGGATTCTTCCCACTCGCCACGCATTAAGAAGATCCCTTCGTTAGTCTTCATAAATAGAGGCCTTGGACCAAATGCAAAATGTGCTGGCAATGTGCGTTCCCCTCCGACCCAACTCATGTCTCGCCCGAAGTGTCCTTCATCCTTCCTGCCAATGAGCTGATAGGGATCTCGACCGAAATAATCGGTGATCGTCCATTGCAGGTCCCGTTCCATCCAGATACAACCATTTCCTAGCAAAACAGAAGTAGACTTGCCTATGTTTGTATCGCTAAGTTCACTCCAGAAAGTTTCATCTACTCCGTGGCGCGATACTAAATAGAGAAGATCGTGTGTATGCCAGGCGGTCGAAGGAGCGACATCCGCTTCACTGCTCCATCCAGTTGCGGAAGCAAAGTACCCGCGCTGATTCTGATAGCTCGCATACGTGCGGTCGCAGCCCCTCAAGTATTCACTGAGCTCCTGATCCGGCACATGACGTATATATTGCTCCACAGCAAATAAGGTCATCCCCATTCCAGCAATCAGCATGGGTTCGTCCAGCTTCACCCATCGGCTGCCTGAGTGGTACCAGACACGATGCATCCTTAATTTACCTCGGCTGTCATACCAAGCACTTCTTGCTACATGTCTGCAAAGCGCTCCCGCATGGTTCAAGTACCGCTCATCCCCGAACAACTCATAGGCCAGCACGAGCGGTCCGATTAGTAGGCCATAATATTCTCCTGGCTCAGTGCTTGTCTTATCTTTATCGTAGCGGTAAGACGCCTCACAGTCCATGTCTGGTAATCCACGAAAGTGAAACTGTTGTATCATATAGTCCAACTGATCACGAAGGTCCTTGCGTCTTTGTTCAGTCCCATCAAATGCACGTAGATGAAGAAGCTTTCCCCAGATACGGGCATACTCCTGATTGCTGATTGCTCTTCCCTCGGTATACATAATGCCAAATGGGTAGATTCTATCGATCGCCTCGAAATTACGCTCCATGGCAGAGCGAATTCCTACTTTAACATCATCAGACAAATAGCTGTCTCCATATTGCAAAGTAAGGCCAAGCGAGACATTTGTAATGCCATTATGAATGAGGCCTAGTTTTAGGCTCTCGCCAATCTGGAATCCGATATGTTGATATTGACCATCTTCCTGGAATGAAGTCGTCTGAAAGCGCAAAAGCTGCAGCAGCTGAGCTTCCAATTCAACGTCACTTCTTTCCCTAACCAGAAGCGCTAGCGTTGGCAGCAGTGGACTGGCCCAAGTGCTATGGCCGCTAGTAAAATCCGACCAACGATAAGGATTCCCTCCCCATACGGAATGATTATGAAACCCGTGAATCGCTCTATTCGGCTGCACCCATGAAAGCAGCCAATTGGCGAGTTTGCCTGCATGCGGTTTTTCATTATTCGATAGTAGTTCCATTTCTTACCTCCCTAATGTCACAAAACCCTATCCATACGGCTCCATATACGTTGTCCTTCGAGGGCACTTTCACAAGGTTCAAAATGAGGCAGCATCACTTCGTGCCAGTTGTCCGGTGACTGATTCGTATTCAACAATCCCCGTCGTTTGGGTTCGCTGTTCCTCGCCGGCAACTCATGATAAGAAAATAGCAACTGCCCCAGGGATCCAATGATATAGGTTTGGTTGAAACTGTCTGGTGCTTCTTCTTGCTTTTGAAAATGGTAATAAATATAGCTCGCTACCCATTCTGGTTTCAGTCGGGCAATTGAACCTATTCGTTCTTCAACTCGACGTGTACTGCGCCAGGACTGCATGTCCTTCGGAACTCCATCATGAAAGATGTCGATCATAGGGACAGCTAGTCGATAAACGGATTGTTGTAAGGTCGGATCAGCAGGCCACTGCTCTAAGTACTGTGCATAAGTCTCAGGCCAGTCCCAGCCTTCAGCTATCGATCCTTCTGACAACTCAGCATACAAACATACATACGCATCGAGGGCGAAAACGGAAACGTCAGAAAGCCCCTGCTTGTGCCAATCCTTTTGAAGAGAATCTGCATTTTCTTTTACTGCAAGGCGAAAATCGAGAGCCCTCTCCTGTCGAACCTGGGAGTAATACAGCAGTCGTTGCATCATGCCTTATCTTCCTCCGTCCCGAAATAAAAGGCAAGGGCATTAGCCATACGAACTTGTTTCCGCTCCATGACGCCCCATTGGTCAGGTAATAGCTGTTCAAACAGATCTACAACGTCCTTATAGGAGCCTGCCTGCAATGCAACTGGCCAGTCACTGCCGAACATAATGCGATTGGCGCCGAAACGTTCAGATGTGTGATGAATGTAAGAGGCAAGTTGTTGGTTATTCAAGCCGGCAGCCTGTGTGATCATGCCTGACCATTTACAATATACGTTAGGGAACCGAGAAAGATCGTCGATGTATTCAGCCCAAGGCTCCATCACTCCTTCTCGGTAAGGTGGAATGCCTAAATGGTTTCCCACTGCTTTAAGTTGCGGTACATGCCTCAGGCATTGAATAACTCCCTGCATATTGTCCGGTCGAATGAGCAGATCGACAGTGAAGCCATCCTCCTCCAACAGTCGAAGATGCTCAAGCAGAAGATCCGGTACGCGTTCCGTGCATTCCTCGAATATAGACCGATCTAGTCTTATACCGACGAACCGTGGGTTGTTACGAAGAAGACCATATTCATCCCGGAACGATTCCGAGAACAGATCAAGCCATCCAACGACGCCAATCACACGATCATGCTGCTCTGCAAGTTCCAACAGGAACTCCGTCTCCGCCACGGTTGAGGCAGCCTGTACAGCAATAAATCCTTGTACGTCAGCTGTTGCCGCTAATTCAAATATCTCAGAGGGTGTAAAATCCCGATAAAGAAGCTTACTGTCCGGTTTAAGCCAATGATAATCCCCTCGTTTCAGCTTCCAGAAATGAACGTGACTGTCTATATAACATATTTCTTCGTTTTCTATAGTTTGCTTACGATCAGCTGTCATCGTTATACAGACTCTCCTTCTCTTCAACATGAATTGCCGCCATGCATTGTCACCCTAAGATCTACACTGTAATCTTACTGCTTACTGCTCTCTCGAAGTTTAGCTGTATTTCACCGAAATGTTGATATCGTGCACAAACTGTACAATATGTTAAAATATCGATAATCTAACTTTCATCCGAATCGGAGTTGTCCTTCTTATGAAACGACTTGAGATCGTAAGTCTAGCCTTGACTCCTTATCGATTAAGCTATCGTCGGTATACAGATCACAACTTCAGCGGCTACTACCACTACCATCAGGGCATGGAGTTCCTATACATTTATAACGGTCGCGGCCATATAACGGTCGGTGAACAAATGATAGATGTTGAGCCAGGTTCTTTATTCTATTTTCAACCTTTTCAACTTCATAGAATTCAAATGGAAGTTACGCCTCAGCATCCATTTGAGCGTACGATTATTTGTTTTGAACCTACTATTTTTGAGCTCTATTTTGAAGTGTTCCCGCATCTGCGTGACTATTTCATTCGATTATGGAAAGATCAATTGCCCGCACAGATGCTTGCATCACAACCGGACAACGATGAACTATCACGCATGTTCGAATCGTTTCACAAACGATTATCTCAGATTAAGAGCAATGATTATCAGCATGAGTTTGCTTTATTGGCTGTGAGGCTTATACATGAGCTGAATAACAGGGGGTTCGGTCAAATGAAAGCGAAGAGCGCTGCTGAGATTATGGATGCTGCACGTCCTAATCGGCATTCTGAATCCATTATGGCGTGGGTTGAGGCACATTACCATGAGGCGTTCACACTTACTCAGCTGGCTGATACGCTGCATTTGACCAAAACTTACATCTCGCGCGTTTTTCGTGAGGAAACCGGAAGCAACTTGATGGAGTATGTAACGGCAAGAAGGATACGGCAGGCATGTTGGCTGCTGCATAACACCGATCTTCCTGTGGAGCACATCGGGGAGAAAGTGGGGTTCCCGAATTTCTCCTACTTTTGCCAAGTTTTCAAAAAGAATGTCGGTACATCCCCCAATCGATCCCGCAAAGTCATAACTTGACATTGACCGACTGTCTGCATCTATCAATCTGTTAAATATACTTTCTCTCCCACGGTAATTTGACCTGTCTTCACAACAGAAGCATATACTCCGAAATTTAGATTCATCTCCTCGTTTACTATCTTTAGTAGAGAATGATCTACTTTAAGAATATCTGGGTCGATGGTAATCATGGAACAGCGCTCGCATTCCATATTAACTTTCAATTCCGCACTCCCCATTACTAGTCGCTTGCCTATCCAATCGTGTTCATTGCATGCGTCTTCATCTACAGATAAGATTAAGTTCGCTCGAAAACGACGCAGATCTAATTTCTTGCCCCACTTGCTTTCCAATAATCGCAGAGAACCATCTGTGATTATTAGTATATTTTCTGAATCGACGGCTAAGAGGTCTTGGTTATGAGGTTTAAAATCAATCATAGATATTTTTCTTTTCGAAAAACTTTGTATTTCCGCTAATAACTCTTCATCCCAATAACATACACGTCCGTCCGGTGACGTCACACTCACAGTTGGAAACCTGTCCTCATAACTATCACCGAGTAGTTTTGCCTTGTAACCTAGCATAATAGGGATGTCTCTAGCCGTAATGTATCTTGACCATCCTTCTTTTGTATCGTCAATAAAGGCATGACTGCGGTCCCCGTATATTCCATATGCATCAATTTTACTTGTATCCAAACATTCGCCTGCAAAAGATTTAATTGGATACCTGTTAATTTGAATAATTTCTCCAATAGGTTTGATTGCCAAATTGTCCATCATCCTTTCGATGCAGCATTGAAAAGCATCATCGATACTCGAAGCGATTATATTAAAGAATCGATCATTACTCCACTTCAGAGCAAATCATGATGATATTGCCGTCAGGATCCTTGACTGTAAAGAAAGCCAACTCCCCGTGTCTTTCGATGTCGGTGAAGATCGGTACTCCATTCGAAACTAGATAGGCCTTAGAGGCATCGACATCCGGGGTTACTAACATAAACAGAGTCTCATAGTCATCTCCCTGTCTGAACCGATTGTCGTCGAGCAGTACGCCTGACCCGCTCTTCATCTGCAAGTCATAAATGGAATTCTCCGGCCCCGGTCCTACTGCTTGGCTTGGCAGTCCAAGCACCGCGCTATGAAACTGAATCGCTCGGTTCATATGTGTCACATTGAGGAACACCCCTCCTATCCGATTCAAAATTGGACTTTCCGTATTCTCCAGCCTATTAACGACCTCAGAGATATAATCGGATTGTGTAACCATCAGCGAGTTGCCGTCAGGATCGGTAAACATGAAAAATGCCAAACCCGGATGAGGCCGTTCTATCGGATATAACGGTCGTACTTCTTGATTTTCCAAAAAACGATATGATTTCTCTACGTCAGATGTTTTGTACATAAATCGGACACGCGGCGTTTCCGGCGTGTTGCTTCCGTTGTCATCCAGAATAATGCCAGTTCCTCCCTGAAGCTTCATCCAATACACATTGCCGCCGTTTAATCTCTCTTCCAACAAGGGAAGTCCCATCACCATGGAGTACCACTCTGCAGAGCGGCGAAGCTCGGATACATGTACAAACACGCTTTCTACTTCATTATCAATCGGACTTTTGGCAAGTTCCACATCAGTCTCTCCTTTATAATTGTTAGTTGTTCCGGCTGCATAAACCTTGAATGCCGTTGGCACTCGTTCCGGTTTGTAGTTGTCCGGATTCCTCCGTCGCGGGTGATCTCTCTCATCCTTTTTTCTGAGATTGACGTTCTGTCCCATTCGTTGTTCCTCCTCAATAAGCGCAGTAGCTTCGATCTTGATTCACCCAGATGTAATGGCCATCAGGCGTATAGAACTTCAGATAACCACCGCAGCCGGTAAACTCCAGCTCTTCACTCACTGTCCCGCCATTCTCCAGCACTCGTTCCTTCAGCGCCCCGATGTTTTTCGAGTGCAGCTCCAGTGCATGCTTCGGGCGGCCGTCCAGGATCCAATGCATGGAATGAGGGTTCGCTGGATCCTCTGCTTGCACCAATCGGATCATCGGCTGATTCACTTCGTCGCTGTTCACCGTCATATAGATCGCATCCTTTTCCGATAAGTCGCTTTGCAGACCAAGCGCACGCTCGAAAAATTGTGCCGTTCTTACAGGATCTGCGACGTGCATCTGAACATGCCGGACACCGTTAACGTTGGTTTCGAATCGGTCGTTAATTCCGGAATCCGTCCGTTCGTAAGCCCCGATCAGATGGCCTTCAGGATCTAAGAAGGATATATATCCGTCAACCGGTTCCCTTACAATTTCTACCCCTACATGTATTAGCTGTTCATGAAGTAGAACCAGGCTTTTGGCGTAAAAAGCTATATATTCTTCCGGCTTCCCGTTCACTTTTCCGTGCAGATGGCGGAATTCCGAATGCGGAGTTTCCAGGATATGAAGACCAGGTCCTATCCTAGGCATCGTTTGTAGGAAAGTATTCCTTTCAATCGGTCTCTCCGGGTATTCCAATGGCAACCCTAGTACCTCGACATAAAACGTTACGGTTCGTCTAAGCTGGGTAACGGGCATCTGTACAAGCGTAATCAGATCGATTCCAGACTCGAGTCCGTTCGTGTGGTGGGCTGGCAGCTCCTGTGAGCGATCCGATGATTTTCCGGCTTGCCCCGTAATAACTTTGAAAGCCTGTGTTACATACTGGGGTTGATAGTTGTCTCCATTGATCCTCACTGCGGATTTTTTCAACTCTGAGCACTCTCCTTTATTTGACTGGAATATACACTTTCACAATCGTATCCCGCTCCACATTCATTCCGTCGAATGGGTGATATTCCGCATACCATTGCCTCTCTTCATCCAGCCTATAGTTGCCATTAGCCACAATCCAGCGGTGCATCTTATCTAGAACGCCGCTCAGTAAACCATAAGTCTTAGAAACACAACAGGCATAATAACCGGAACCCATGAGTTTCTCTTCCAATCCCTTCAAGCCTGGTTGCTCTGGTCCACCCATCAGGATCCCGTTTTCCCACCAATATTGCTCCGAATTATTAATGCCGTAATGATAGGACATATAGTATTTCCCTCTGCCCGCCTGCCTGTTATCGTCTGACCCTCTCTCGTACCAATCGATTAATCGCTGCTCTGCAACCGTTTGAGCATCAGCTCCGTATCCCCGATAGAAGAAGGCTTTCGCCTCGGTCACCTCGACAACTTCAATCGGTTCGTTATTGAACTTTCGTTGTACAGGAAAATACAGGTTCATTCTTGTTATCTTGTTGTTATACGAGACGAACTCTTCGATATATTGATGCGTACCGATTTCAAATGTGCTCTTCGGCAACCATTCGGACAATAGCCGGTTCCATCCATCCTGCACAGTCTTTGGGGACGATACATTGATCTTTCTTACGGCATACAACCCTCCAATGAATGGCTCTACTGTTAACGTATCATCAGCCATCCAATCTTCTCCATCCGCAATCAACATCCTGTAACCATATCGAGGTTGGCCGTTCACTTCAGGAAGATCCACATTGTAACCAAATACCCGTACTTTGAGTTTTAAATTCCTCATCACCTCAAGTACGCTGAGTTTATCGCTAACAATCCGGAATGCCTCGTTTTCTATTCCTGATTCCTTCCTGGAGATGTGCAAATAGGCATACATTTTGTCGGGCATGAACCGGATAACTCGGACGTCAGGAAACAGCTCTGTTTGTTCCTTGTCTTCCTTGTAAGCGACTTGCTCGTGCAGGCGTAACCATTCGAAGCTGTAGAATATGTCGGCATTGCGATAGGCGGCCGGTGTCAACCCTACGATCTTCTTGAACACCTTGGCAAAAGAGTGATAAGATTCAAATCCACTGTCCAAAGCAAGCTCCTCAACTGAACGTTTCGAGTTACGCAAGTAATTGGCGGCGACGCTCATCCTTCTTTTTCTTATGTAGTCTTTGACGGGATGTCCGGTGAGCGCATAGAACACCCGATACAATTGAGCGACTGAGATATAAGCCTCGTCTGCAATACTTGAGAGATCAAGCTCCTCATCCAAATGTTCCTCGATAAAGTCAATCGCCCTTTGTACGGATTCCGCGTAGCTCATTCTTTCACCTGTTAACTGTGTCGTCTTGGTTATTATTATAACAGAGGAAATTGTCTGAAATATGTTCAAAATTCTCAGAAATTAAGACTGCCGATCGGCAGCCCTTATGAAGAGACGGATCGTTCCCGGTAAGATAAAAGGCTACCGCGTAAAAACCGTCGGTAGCCTGATTTGATGTTTATAAGCTCTTGTTCCACTTTAGTCTCTCAAATGACGCTTAGCTTAAAATGCCATTTCTCCATTATCATAATTAAATTGCCATTCAATCCCGAACTTGTCTGTTAAACTACCGTAGCATTTGCTCCAGAATGTTTCCTGAAGCTCCATGCCTACTTTACCTCCTTCTTTGAGTTTATGAAACAATGATTTAATTTCATCTATATTCTTGTTGACTACAGCAAGGCTAATGTTGTTACCTAAAACGAAAGGCATACCTGGAAATGTATCAGAGAACATAATCGTGCTGCCATTAATGTTAAGGCGTGTGTGCATGACTAAATTCTTAGCTTCTTCTGGAAGTGGATATTGCGGGTCAGGTGGTGTATCTCCAAAGGCCATAATCTTTGGTTTTTCTACGCCAAAAACCTCTGCATAATACTCTACTGCTTCACGACAGTTTCCATTAAAATTAATATAGATTTCAACAGCCATTTGATTCACTCCTAAATTTTAGTTTGTAATTCATAGAAACATGATTATTGTACTTCCGAACTATCGCAATTAAAAGTTTTCACCTCCTTAGCAATTGATACTACTTTCCCTGCCTCGAATATCAGACCAGATCATTGACCGGCTGCGGGGCTTTTTTACCGAAAGTAAAGAAATACAAGAACGCGATTGCTACGACAACCAAGCTTAAGATCAGAATAAGATTGCCGTACAAATAGGCTTGCGAGTCCGAAATCAATGGATGAAGCGGGAATGCGAACAGTTCTTGCTCCATCGATTTGGCGACTAGGGCAGTCACAACTGCTCCTGAAATAGTCGAAGTCATATTAAATAGTCCCATGCCGACGCCGATCTGATGAACGGGCAATATTTGCGTTACTGTCTCCGTTAATGCAGTCTGCACGAAGGAAAATCCGATGTACATCATAATCAGGGCGGCTCCGATATACCACACCCAGAGCCCGATTGAAGAAGATTGCAGCAGCAAACTTAGGGAGACTAACGCAAGCCCCAAGTACACAACAAAATGGCTTCCTCGTTTGACTGTTAAATTGCCGGCAACTCTTCCGAATATTACTGCGCTAATGGCTCCCGGAAACATAATGAGTCCGATTTTATCCGGGTTCAGAACGTACATTTTGTTTAACATGAGCGGGATTACAAACATTACGGACATAACCGTACCAAATATAAGAAACCCAATTATGAGTCCGGTTCTATACTGCGGGTTTGCGAATAGGGCGGGATCGACAAAAGGCTCCTTTGCTCGACGAATATGAACGATGAATAGAATTAGACCAATGACAGATAGAAGCATAAAAAGCCAGCGTCCTTCTGTCGTAAACAAAATCAACATCGTCACTACTATACCAAGCAACAGAGCGCCAACTATATCCAATTTGCCTGCTCGGCGTTGTTCCATCGGAAGAAGCTTTTGGAAAAAAGGAACTGCTACGAGTACGGGGAGCGACACGAGAAACAAATACGACCAGTTGAACGATCCAGCAATATACCCGCCGAGTACCGGTCCGATTCCAATCGCAAAGGAAGCTGTGGATGTTATGATTCCAAACATTCTCCCCCGTTCTTCCGCAGTAAAGAACCGTGCCACCATGACAAAGATCAATGCCGGAATGGCGGATCCGCCTGCTCCTTGAATTGCCCTGGATATAATGACTGCAGGGTACCAAGATTGCAAAACAAAGCCCAATATAGACCCCAAGCTGTAAAGGATAATTCCGATCGTGATCAGTTTTTTGATGCTGTACATATCGGAAAGCTTTCCGAAAATAACCATTCCCATACCGAATACGATAAAAAAGATTGTAACGACCCAACTTACACCTGAAGCATCCAAACCAAATTGCTTGGCAATGCTTGGCGTGGAGACATTGAATACCGATTCGTTCAGTACAGCAAAAAAGATGACATAATAAATCCACGGTACACTTTTCTTAATGTCTGTAGTATCAAATGCATCCGTCGTATAACTCTCCGTTGTTTTCATTCTAGTAAGCTTCCTTCCTCGGGTAAAATGATTTCCCTTATTCATTAGATTGTCGTTTCTACCCTATTCTATCATGCAGCAAATGAAGGTATTTCTTATCGATTGCTATATTGGATAACCCGATTAAGGAAGTTATTCATTAACACTGGGATGGAGACAAGGATTGGTGGATCGTCCGGGTGAGGGAGATGAAGATTAACATGCTGATACGGGATAAATGTATATGGTTCCACAATGATAGGATCCTTCGATCGGAAGCGTAAAGTCGTCTGTGGAATCAGAAAATCCATAGCCTGCATCCCCCAGGATACTGACGTAGCCATCAAATAATAGGTGCCCGGCTTGACACCCGTAAAACAAAACTTCCCCAATGAAGACAGAATTGTTCCGTATAAGGGAAGTCCTTCTGGAATCGGTTTGGCAAACAAGCCTATCAGAATGACGCCGTCAAAAGGAATATCCGATCGTACGGTCCCTTCTACAATGGCGTGCAGATTAGAATTAGGATGCCATGTGCTCCAATCTTTAAGTCTCTGTAAGGAACGCAAGTGCTCGTCCGCTTGTTGCTTCGAATTCCGAAAGTCAGAAGGCGTCACACCTACCCGTTCGGTAAAACGAGTCGTGAAGGTTCCCAGACTTTGTTGCCCGATCTCTAATCCGACATCACGAACGCTAAGATCTGTGCGCAACAACAAATCTTTTGCCTTTTGCAATCGGAGTGCAGAAACATAATATAGGGGGGAGAGACCGATCCTTTCTTTAAAAATGCGCGTGAAATGGAAAGGACTGTAGGCTACATAGTTGGCCAATCGAGAAAGTGGAAGCGGATCATAAATATGATCATGAATATAAGCTATCACCTCGTCTATTTCTGTATATTTTTCCGTCGTTAACATGTCTTCACCTTCCTTCCAATCCTTAGATCATGTTGTAATTAGCATTAACAATCTTAAAGTCTCTTATTAAAATCGCATAGGTGGTACTCAACCATGAATTGGGTTTTTTACCCATACAACTAATAGTACCGCACATATGTTCGGTTGTAAACAAAATTCGACCAACTTTCCTATATTCTAGGAAGTTATTTGAACAAGCCCTTTTAAGAAAGAAACCCACAGCAGCAAGCTGTGGGTTCCAAGTATATTTTAAAAAGGGGGTCGGGTTTCATTATAACCTTGTTTCATTAATGAAGGATGAAAATAACATTTCATTTTGATTACAAAATGAAGATCCAACCTAATCTATTATGCGTTGAGAATCTGTCCGTCTAACAGGAGTCTCTTGCGAAGCTTCGAATAATCGATCTCCTGTACACTAGATCCCGCTTCAAGTGCGAGCGCTGCAGCCGTTGCCGCAGACTGGCCAAGAATCATAAACACCGGTTCCATACGAATGGAGCCGTAAGCGATATGAGAGGCAGATAAGCATACTGGCACTAGAAGATTCGTGCAATCCTCTCCCTTTGGAACAATTGAACGGTATGAAATCGGGTATGGACCCGTCGGTCTGATCTCAACGTTGCCTTCATTGATACAGCGTCCGTCGAGTATGATCCGGCGACAATTATGCGAGTCCATCGTATAGGCGGCTAGACCGATCGAGTCTTCTTCTTTGACGTATTTCCGGCAATGATGTTCTGTCATGACTATATCTGCAATCATTCGTCTGCCTTCGCGGATATACAGCTGGTGCGGCCAACCATTCGTTCTCATGAACTCATCCGCGGGAAGCCCCCACTGTCGCGCCTCCGCTCTGATAGGAATCGGCACGCGTTCGTCATTGGCAAGAAAGTACAAAAGGCCCAAATCGTATTGAACATGATCTTGAAAAATCCGTTCACGAGTAGCGTAATCGCCCTCTGGCCATTCATAGTTCGCGCCGATATGATCTGTGCTGACCGCTCCCCGGTTATTAAGATCCGTTTTTCCCCGAGGCATTTTCACATTAAGCTGCATCGCATCCCAAACGCCAGCCCGCAAGTACCGAGCAAGAAGCTCGAATCGGCTGGGATCATAATTCGGCGGCTGCGGGAATGAGATCCGGTTATCCGACACATTCGTCAGGCAAATACGGAAATTGTACGCCTGTACACTTTTGTCCCCTTGTCCTTGATAACCGGGCTCTGTATCCATAACTCCCGGCAAAAGGCCGCTATCCGGATTGCCTTCAACAACATACGGATCTATCCATGCATAAAAGTTGTGGCTCGGGTGCCCGAAGTGAATGCCGTTTAAAGTCTCCTTGTATGTTAGATTGGATTCGCGCCCAACATGATAAGACACACCAGCTTTGGCCAATAAATCCCCTTCGTACGTCGCGTCGATGAACATAGGCGCAGAGAACACATTGCCGTTTTCCATCTTAATCTTAATAATTTTTCCGTTCTTCTTCTCTACATTTGCTAAATGTTGTTCAAAATAAACCGGCACACCCGCACTTTCCACCCAATCCTTAAATATTTGCTCTGCCACATGGGGCTCGAATCCCCAAGCAGCTCCGTCTGGCTCGTCGCTTCCGTATATTTGACCTATTTTCCTGTAAAATTCTCTTGAAATACCGCCGATTGCGTCTTTATTCCCGACATCTGTCCGACCGAGACCGCTTGTCGTCATACCTCCAAGATGGCATCCGAATTCCACTATAACGGCTCGAAGTCCTATTCGACTCGCTTGCAGAGCTGCAGAAATTCCGGCTGGTGTTCCTCCGTATATGCATAAATCGGCTTGTATGTACTCTGGCGTGTCACTTAAGGGTTGCGGTCTATAGTAAGTTAAATGACTAAAATCGGCCATCTGCTACAGCTCCTTTTCACATAATATAAGCTCTGATCTGTTATTTGCACATGCTTCATAAGAGGCTGTACCTTCAATGATCCGTCCGCTCTTCATCTTGATCTGGTATCGATAAGGCTCCTTGGCAACAACGCTAAACAATGATTCATCCAGATCGTACTCCACGCGAGCAGTGTGATCGATACTATCCAGACTTACGACGAAATGCTTAGTGTACAAATAACCCCCTATGAGGAATGTTCCTCTTCGCGGGATTTCAATCGATACATTATTCGACTTTTTATGAATCCTTTTAACCTCATTAAAATGCTGCAACATGTCATTCGACAATCGTTCCGTATGTCCTTCTCCGCCGACTCCCGGCCATTCAACATAATGGAGAAGACTCGTTTTACAGGCCTGATCTGCTGCATTAAGGTACAGGCGACTATGACAAACAGGGACACGCGCGTCGAATGTTCCATGAGCTAGTAACAGAGGTGTTAACTGATTAGGCGCCAAAAACGCGCCGCTTCTAGCCTGGTAAGGTTCAATGGATTCCCAAGGAGGAACACCGATCCAGACGTCCATGTCATCTCGGAATTCTCCGATCCGATCGCAGGCGTACCATTCTGCATAATCGGCGATTCCGTACATGGCCGTTGCCGCTGCAAATAGATCGGGAAACTTATTGATTGCCGCAAGCACATTCCCGCCTCCGCCGCTTCCGCCTTCAAGATACACAATATCATGATCCAGCAACAGCGAACTGTACTGCTCCCTAACGAACAGAATGGCATCATAAATGTCGATTAACTCAAGCCCGTTGCAATCGGGAGAGCCTTCCGAGAAAGCCCTCCCCCTCATATCAACTTGAACTACGACGTATGCATTGCCTGCTAAGGGTGTTTCCCGTTTCTGGGGTTCCGGTATACTCATGTGCCAGCCATGCAATTGCACTAGCATATAAGAAGGCCGTTCAGGCTTGATTATGTTAGCTGCAAGCCGCAAGCCGGGCGTTATTGATGATTCATAGTATCGAAAATCCTGATAAGGCGATTGGAATTCCTGCTTCAATTTATTAGTGCCGAGACGAATCTGGTCTTCGTATTGCTCGAACATGTGTAATGTTCCTTTCCCTTTAAACTGTTGAATGACTAAGATGTCTGCGGTGCGTTTCCAAACCAGGAGCCGACGAAACAGGATATATCCCAATTGCCGTCGAAACGGCCTGTCAGTGTTATCGAGTCGCCAGGATTAGCTGATTCGATTACAGTCTTCGCTCCAAAAGGTGTCCGAACTGAAGCCCCCGATTGGGCAGCGATTGTGACTGAATTCGGAGATTCTACCGAGAACTTAAAAACGTTTCCTTCCTTCGCTTGCGGAAGTGATAGTGTAATCGCATTCTGGGCTTCAGCATTATTAATATGGTGTCCGGTCAAGCCCAAATCGATTGGACTTGAAGATGTTACAGGAAGCCCAGGCTGCGGTCGCAGCTCTGCAAAAACATGTTCAGCCGAAGAATCGACGTAAAGCAGCCGTTGTCCGCCGCCTTTAACAATGCAATTGACGAACCGAACATTGCGGATCGCTTCGGTCTTATTCTTTTTCAAAGAAAATCCGCGAACGATCAAAGGGGTTCCCCTCTCCTCTATCGATTCGCACTCGAGAAATTCCACGTTACCGATCGCTGCTCTTGGAAACTGCGGTACAGTTGTTACGATAAATGAGGATCCGTATCCGTATGGATCTTCCGGCGCGTTTACAGTATTGCAGTTGACCGCTCTGCAGCGAACAAAGGCCGACTTTACACTTTCCGGAGAGCTGGACAGAACCGAATATCCCGCATACTGCTCCTCTTCAGCCGAACAATCGATAAAGGTAACTTCACCCTTGACTGCTTTTGTACCTTCTGCACCATAGTTGACCGAGCTGCCGAATGAATTTCTCTTTGTACGGCAACCTTGGAATGTAATGTCAACCCTTTCGTTAGCTGATGTCATCCGGTGAAGGCTGACAAGAAATCCGCGCCCGACATTTCCTTCCGCAATGCAATCAACAAATCGAATCCTCTTCAATACGTCTTTGCCGGAGTTGTTGTTCGGTTCAATATCGACACCGCTCTTAGGTGCGGTACCAGTCGTGTTGGTGAACCGGCAGCCTTCAACTAGCAACCCGTCCACACTGATGACCGACATCCCTTGCCTGCGGTTATTGTTCGCGACACACTGTCGCAATACAATGTCTTTACTATACACCTGTGATGATTCATAGTTGCCAATATAAAATCCGTCGCCGCCGCTGTCGTTGGCGTTAACCCGTTCAATAATGACGTTCTCCGAACCGCCGATGTCAAAGATATGCGCCTGTTCGCCTGAAGTATAAGCGGCCTTATTCATTTGCAGGGTTGCGCCGTTGCCGATGATATGCACATTTTTAACGTTTTTGATGCGGATCAATCGTTCGTAAGGTGCTTTCCGACTTAGTGTATCAACCGCCTGAATGACCGTTCCCGGCTCGAACTCGATGACAATATCGCTAGGCACGAAAAGTTGGCCTGTGAGGTAGTGTCCACTTTTCTGCTTCGGGATAAACAGCTTTCGACCTGAAGCTGCATTCAATGCATTTTGCAACGAAACAGTGTCAATTGTTACCCCGTCTGCTTTCGGTTCGAACCAGGATGCAAGCACGGTCTCATTGAATACCCGTTTAAACCGTTTGCCCCCGGAAGTCACGATTACAGTACCCGTATTATCCGGTGATGAGAGATCTGACGGATCGAACAGGAAAAAACCTTCCTTACCTGAATCTGTTACATAATAAGCGTCTTCGGGTCGTGAATCCGACATGGTTCTGAGCTCAGCCAACGTCACTGCCACACACAAATCATGGTCAGTTAAATCCTTCCAATGGAATTGATCATCCGATTTGCCATATACACTTTCGGTAACAGTTGTTTTACCGTAAGCGATGATAGAACCACCGTTCAGGAGCCCGCCCGCCGCAAGGGCCGCACCAGCAGCACCAAGTGAAGCAAGCAGCTTTCTGCGGCTAATGAATGATTCCCCCACTTGCTTTACAACTTCATCTTCTGAATTTCTCACTGAATGATTTGATTTATTCTCCATTACATAATCCCTCCCTATTTGTGTTTATTCAAGCGAGTGTTACGGTGAGTTCACCTGCATCGGTTACGCTAACGTTATAGATGGTTCCATTCGCTGATTTCAGCTTCAAGTTGGATGCCGTTACAGCCCCTGCATAACCGATCGACTCCCATACACCAGGCGTGCCGTCAGTCAAGCACACCCAACCGACAGGAGCTAGAGTGGACGGTTGAACATTCCACAGGATCGATCCACGTTTCCATATTCCCGAAGCAGGTGCAGAAGATGCCCAACCAGCCGCAATACCTTTCGTCTGGATTTCAGGAGTTGTCCATGTTCTAATATTCGTCCCTCCGACCACAGGAGTTCCCGTACCGGCAAATACATTATCGGTAGTTATTCGCAAGTCGCTGCCATTCGCAGCAGCATCGATTTGGACGCATTTTCCCGCGCATTCGGAAACATTTCCATCGAAGAGCGAATCCGTCACAACTCCACCGAACCAATAACCGAGGTTCCCAATATTAACTAACTGGTTACCCGTGATCTGATGTCGGCCCGTCGGTTGTGGACCCGCAAACCGGACGGCTCCATAAGAAGAGTTGATATCCTTGATCAAATTGCCGGAAAATTGTATGGAGGAGCAATTCGTAAACGATACAGCAATGGCTCGAATGGATTCGATCCGGTTATCCTTCACTACAGGTGAAGCTGAATTAGCGATATTCCAGCCGGACGCTCCAGTCGAGTAATCCCGATTGTTGCTGATTTCCAACCCTCTTACGACATTCGAACATTGGATCATCCGGGCATCAGAGATCGATCCATAGAATTCATTCCCACGGATCGTAACATCCTGCGTTATCGAGGGAGCCGCGTTGCAACGGAAAAAGAAACGAGATTTCCCTTTGTTACCTGCTATCGTAATCCGTCGGTTTGAATGTTGCACATTGGGATTGTAGGAGTTGATGAAATAGATTTCACTATAAAATTCGTTATCCTCGATCCATACGTCTTCAACCAAGTCAGAGTTTGTCGCTGTCGAATTCGGTTCCAGATCGATCGCGGCCACATAGGGGTACGGATCGCTGATCACGTTGCGGACGACCCACACTTTACGACCTGACACGATAGCTACGGCACATCGTCGGGGGTTGCTCAGTATGTTTTCACGAATATAAACGTTCTCGCTTGGAGCAATGTAGTCCGAGCCGACATAGACGCAATCTCCGTATGGGGCATGAAGCCAGTTATTGTGCACATAGACATTTTTCGAATTCACGATGCGGACAAGGTGAGCCTGCTCCTCTTGTGTGCCGGAGCTGTATCCGCCGTTTAAATACAAGCCGTTAACCGTAAGCCCATTGCCATTGTAATTGATAATCAGAAACATCCGTTTACCTGCGGAGCCATCGGATTGATCCATTCGAATCTCTGGCATACCGACGCCGACAATAGAATTCGTCAGAGTCACAGATCCAGTAAGCTTGTAATAGGACACGGGGGCAGGGACAACTATAGGCTTACCGGAGGCGGCCGCCGATTGAAACGCGATCGTATCGTCCGTCGAACCATCTCCAACGGCTCCATAATCAACAACGTTGACCCATCCAACATCTGAGAGGTATGTGGTGCTTTTCTTTTTAGATTGCAGCGTTCCGTAAACACTCTCTACTACGTTTTGGTCCTTCCCTTCCGCATGCGCGTCCGAGTTAAGCAAGTTCATGAATGCACCGCCAGCCGCGATTGCAATTCCCGTAGTACCAAGGGCAGTCAACAATTTACGTCTTGTCCACTGCAAACCTTCCGCTGTGTTTTTTTCCAGAGCCGAGTACACTTCCGACTCTTCATTCTTTAGCTGCTCGAGCTTACCGCCTTCCTTCTGATTCATCCCGATGCTGAGCTTACGTTGCGAATCCGTCATTTTCATCCCTCCAGAGAGTTTGTGCGCAAGCATTGCTTCCGCCGTCAACATGAAAATATGCGGGTTGTCCTAAGCTGTTATGGCAATCACGAAGGCGGTTAGCCCCCGTGCGTTGCTGCGAATGGGTTACTGCCATACAAGAAGAGGGTCAAGCAACTCGCCAATGTATTTCGATCACCTGTTCACCCTTTCAATCCTGATGTTGCTATGCCTTGTACGAAATATCTTTGTGCAAACAGAAACACAATAATGACCGGTAGTACCGTTATGACTGAACCAGCCATAATAAGTGTCATCTTGTTGTCTACTTCATTGCGCAAAAACAGAAGTCCGAGAGGAAGAGTGTACAACTTCTTATCCTGTAAATAGATGAGCGGCTCCAGCGTATTGTTCCAGGAACTCATGAATGTAAACACCGCCAAAGCGGACAAAGCCGGAATTGTCAGCGGCAAATAAATTTGGTAAAAAATTTCCCAAGGATTCGCACCATCCACCCAAGCTGCGTCATAAAGTTCCTTAGGCAGCGTCTTGTAAAATTGATGGAGCAGGAAAATTCCAAACGCTCCTCCCAGGAAACTCCGCAAATAAAGAGGATGATACGTATTCAGCATGCCAAATTCCTTCCATATGAAATAGGTCGGAATCATCGTCACTTGTGACGGCAGCATCATGGTTCCAAGCATAGCCAGGAAAATCAGATTGCGTCCTTTGAACTGGAAAAAAGCTAGTCCGTAAGCAACAATCGCGCACGATGCAACCATCCCAATCACATCAAGTACAGTTATCAACAAGCTGTTCAGCGAATAGCGCAAAAAATTGACTTCGACCCAAACCTTATAATAGTTGCTCCATTCGATCGGATACGGAATTAACTTTGGCGGCAATGTCAGTTCATCACCAGGTTTCATGAGTGAGGTCGTAATCATCTGAAGAAATGGGACAAGCATCATCAGCGCACCGACTGTCAAGATGATGTAGGCGGCCCACTTCATTCCACGCGACACATTATTCATAGTGAACCCACCTCTTCTCCATTTTTTTCTGGATCAGCGTGACTAACAATATGATAATGAACAGACCCCAAGCCCAAGCGGATGCAGCACCCATCTTTGCATTCAAAAACGCATCACGGTAAATCACAATATTCGGTACCATATTGCGATCGTGGACCGCGGTGATGCTCCCCTTCTCACTTAACATGACGAGAAATACATCGAATGCGTGAAACGCCGATATAGTCGACAGGATCATAACCATATACACCATGGGTGAAACAATGGGGACGGTAATTTTCGTAAAGTAGGTCCAACCATTGGCACCATCGATTTTAGCAGCTTCTAAGATGTCTTTGGAAATGTTCTGCATACCAGCGAGAATCAGCACCATCGAGTAACCGGCGCCCTTCCATATGTTAACGACGGCGATTGCTCCGATTACGAGCCACCATTTATCGCTGCGCACCCAATTGACCCTGTCCAGTCCAATACTCTCCAGTCCCCAGTTCAACAGGCCGAATTCGTTATTGTAAATCCACAACCAGATTAGACCGCCGGCCACCCAAGGAGTGATTACGGGCAGGAAGTAGATCACACGGAACAACGATTTCCCGCGGATTTGCTGGTTCAGCAAGTAGGCAAGCACGAGGGAGACGAGCGTCTGACCTGGCACGAAAAGCAAAGCGAAATAAAACACATTGCGGATTGAAAGCCAAAACAGGTTGCTCTCAATCATTTGAAACCAATTTTTAAGCCCGATCCAATGCGGAGGGTTGAACAGATCCCATTTTGTAAAAGTTAAATAAAAAGAGAAAAGGAATGGAAAAACGAAGAAAACCGCTAGCTGCAAAAGAAAAGGGAGGGTGAAGCAGAAGCCCCACCAGCCTTGTTTACGCATCGAAACACCTCATCCGGCCCGACAAGCGGTCCGCTGTTATTTGTTCTCATCCAGAACAGCTTGCACTTTTTGTTGGATTTCTTTCGTTCCGTCAGCGGGAGCCTTCTTGCCATCTAAGATATCATTCAAAATCGGGGTTGCCGCAGCGCGCCATTGGTTCCATGACGGATTTTCGTCTAGTGTGCCGCCTGCTTCCTCAATTCCCTTCGTGAACGCTTTCTTATTGACAGGCTTCGTTGTCAGCTTCTCGAGCTCTTCAAGCGATGATTTTTTTACAGGTAAGCTCGCTCCGCTTTCAGAAAGGAACGCTTGCGCTTCGTCGCTCAAATAATATTTGAGGAACGTCCAGGCCGCTTCCTTCGCCTCTGGCTTCGCCTTTGAGTATATAAGCCACTGATTCACGACCATTGGAACGAACCGTTTACCATTGAAGCCAATCGGCATTTTTACGACATCCCAATCCAGATCTGGCTTGTTCTTATTCAGACTGACTTGACCGGAATATTGGAGAAATGTCATCGCGGATTTTTCGTTTTGGAAATAGTTTTGATTAGACTGCATCTCTCTCGTTGGGCTGATTTTATCCTTATGGATCGTGTCCGCCCAGCGGGTCAAGCCTTCAATGGTCTTCGGATCATTGAACGCTGCCTTCGTCAAACTCGTATCAAGTGCTGAGCCTCCGGACGACTTGATCCACGGGATCCAGCCTTGTGCGATAGAGCTTGCGGTTTGGAAGCCGTAAATGTCGGTTTTGCCGTCACCGTCTGTATCTTTTGTCAATTTCTTAGCGGTGTCTATCATATCTTGATAAGTCCAATTATCGTTAGGGAACGGGATGTTATTGTCCTTGAAAATTTTCTTATTATAAGCGAGCGCATTCGGATTAACACCATGCGGAATGCCGAATACTTTGCCGTCAGGGGTTTTTGCTGCTTGTAAGGCGTCAATATAATCCCCGGCTTTCAAATCACGTTTGATATAGGGTTCGAGATTTTCTGCGACCCCACGTTCGCCATAGCCAAGAATGACTGCATTTTCCTGGAACCAAATATCAGGCGGGTTATTTCCAGCTATATTGGTGACGATTTTAGTCGTAAAATCAGCCCATGGCGCTTCTTCGATTTCCAGCTTGATATAGGGGTATTTTGCAATAAAACCGTCGATAATCTTTTTGTTCGTAATGTCGTAGCTGCCCGGCAGGCCAAGCTTCAACTTCACTTCTTTCGGCTGCTGAGATGGAGATGGGCTACTGCTCGAAACGTTGCTAGTTGGACTTGTTTCTCCCGATGAACAAGCAGATAACGTAAGCGCTGTCATAACGGACATTATTATTATTTTTTTCGATTTCATGAATAGAAACCTCCCTTTCAATATTCAAGATTGTATTAACAATATGATGTCGCTCTTGAGTTGTAGGGTAATGGATTAATTTTGGTTACACGTGTTCGTAATAGGCAAAATTATTCCGAATCGTTTGTGTTAATCGTTCTGACGGATTTCCGAATATGCATTTCACAGCCGATTTCGATGTTGGCCCATTTCTCGCCCCCTCGAGCATACGGCTCCGTAATAATGTTCAGCGCTGACACTGCGAGACCATGGATCGACGGTCCTATAGTTGTCAAGGGAACTTCCATGTGTTCGATTTCTGGTATTTCGTCGTATACGATAAGTGAAAAATGTTCCGGTATGCGAATATCCCTCTTGCGGAACAGCCTGAGCAGCTCGAAGGCGTACGTCTGGCTGTCCACAACAAATGCTGTAGGGCGATCTGGGTTTGCTAGCAATTCTGCAACCATTCGTTCAGGAAATGGCTCACCCTCCTTGGTTAAGATCACGTAATCGTCATGGTACTCGAGTCGCTGCTCCAACACTCCTTTGGTAAATCCGTGCAACTTATCAGAGGAGTCTCCAACGAAAGTTATTTTGCGATGGCCGCAAGCTGCAAGATAGCATACTGCATCGAAAAGACCGCCCTTGCGATCTACACTAATTCGGTGTGTTCCCTCAAGACTGCCACCGCCCATTAGAAGCATCCGTCCACGAAAGAGATCCTTTTGTATAACAAATTCAGTTCCAGGCGACCAATTGGGAGGACACCAAAAGATGATCTGATCAACAAAATGCTCATTAAACGTACGCAAGCCTCTTGGCGGGTCTGCAAGGGAAATCATGACATCAAGTCCCCGTTTGGCCGCTTCCTTCTGGATCTGCAAGCTTAGATGGTGAAAGAACAGTCCATCAGATTTCGGCCATATGAGTCCAATTGAATTCGTCTGCTTATCGACAAGCCTCTTGGCGGCCAAGTTCGGGATATAGTTCATTTGAGCCGCAATGGATATTATTTTTTTTCTAATTTCCTCGCTGACACCAGGCGCTCCGTTCAACGCTTTTGATACTGTCGGGTGACTGACCCCAACCGCACGCGCAATATCCTTAATGGTTACTTTCATTCTAACTACTTCCTTTCAAGCTGCACAATCGTACTATGAACACTAGTATATTACACGTGTTCGCAATCAGCAATACAATCCGCAAAATACTTAAAAGGATTTCGAGCTCGTGTGCCTTGATTTCTTGTTGCCTTAAAACTTAATCAAATTGTTTATCTCTACTGGTTGCCCAGTTTGCATAGACTTGTTGCCCGCAATGCCTGTCAGAATGGAGACCGCCCCGTCAACATGAGTAGCCGCCCGATGGAAGCGATCGTCCTTGTGCTCGCCGAACAAATCATTTAACAGTAGCGGATCACCTCCGCCATGCCCCCCAGCCAAATCTTCGATCACTACTTCGTAAGGCTTCTCGAACATTGGTTGAACCGTGAGCACTTTGTAAGAAAGCGCACCTTCGTCCTCTTTTTTTCCACCTGAGTTGACGTAGGCTCGCTCAACTACCTTCATTTCGATCCGGCCTTTGCTTCCGTTAAAGACGACATTAAACCCTTCCCACGGTAAGTATGCATTGAGTGAATACGTCAGAATCGCTTTGTTCTTATAGCGCACCATCACACCCAAAGTATCCTCGATGCTAATTCCATCGCCAAACACACTCTGGTCCCGTTGGTAGCCATCGTCTTTCTCTGCGTCCAAATAGAGCGATTTCATATGTTCGTTCTTTTCCATATGAATGGCGAAAGGATCATTTTGGGCGTGTTCGTTCCCATGAGCACGTTGGTAAAACTTTGTGACTCCGCGCCGTTCCGCGTTTTCTCGGCCGTAGAACATGAGACCGCCCATGGCGAATACTGTTTCTGGCGCAGATCCGAGCCAGAAGTTAACTAGGTCGAAGTGATGCGTCGATTTGTGGACGAGCAATCCACCGCTGTTCCTTTTGTCTCGATGCCACCTACGGAAATAATCGGCACCATGCAGCGTGTTGAGCAGCCATTCGAAATGTACGGAGTGTACGTCTCCAATAACGCCGTCCATAATGAGCTCTTTCACTTTCGTATTATGAGGTGCATAACGATAGTTGAAGCTGACACGTACGTTCCGTCCAGTTCGCTTGACAGCATCAAGAATCAACTGGCATTTCTCCTCATCAACTGTCATCGGTTTCTCGGTCACCACATCGCATCCAAGTTCCAACGCACGGATGATGTAAGAATGGTGTGTGCGGTCAACTGACGTTACGATGACTGTATCTGGCTGTTCAATTCGAATCATCTCGTCAAACTCATTTGCTTCGTAGATTCGAACTTCCGGGTGGTCGTATTTCTCGCGGAGCACCTTATTGGCATAATTCAAGCGAGTGCGATTGATGTCACAGAAAGCGACTAATTCGCACCTTTCTCTGAAATCTTTGGCCAGAGCGCCGTAAAAAAACTCTGCTCTGCCTCCCGTTCCGATTAATGCATATTTATTGCGCGACATGCTTCTCTCCCCTTATTTATTAATTAATTCGCTTTCATTTTAACGCAACATATCGAATAATTCTGCCGAAAAATTGCGAACTTTTATGAATTCTGCACATATATTGCTCATTTCTTCAAAATCAAATGGTATAATGAGTTCAAAAACGGGACGTGAAATTGCCCAATGAAAGAACCTTTTTACATACATTTGAACAAAGTATCCGGGCACCATTCAATGCCCTCGAACCACTATCACGAACCTTACGAAATATACTACCTGTTATCTGGAGAGCGGAACTATTTCATCAAAGACAACACGTATCGAATTCGCAAAGGCGATATGGTGTTTATCGACAAGAATGAGTTGCACAAAACAAGCGACGCTGGAATTCCGAATCATGAACGGGTGTTGATAAATTTCAGCGATCGATTTCTGGAGAATTTCGATGAGCCGTTGCTTTATGAGTCATTTCACCGTAAAATACGGCGCTTATCCCTCAACTTGCCTGAGCGAGAATGGCTCGAGCGAATTTTATTTGAAATGCTTCAAGAAGATTCGGAAGAGAGACCCGGATTCCAAACCGTGCTGCAGGCAAAGCTGGCTACTCTTTTGTTATGGTGCGTCCGTAGGTTGGATGGAGAAGAAAAGGAACAACACGATTACATACATGAAAGTCCTGCTCACAAAAAAATCGCAGAGGTAGTCGAATATATTAATGCCAACTATGACCAAAGGCTCTCTCTGGAATCGGTGGCCCAAGCGAAATATATAAGCCCGTACCATTTAAGCCGATTGTTTAAACGAGTAACTGGATTTTCTTTCGTAGAATACGTGAATATAATAAGAATCAAGGAAGCGCAGCGGCTATTGCGAGAGACGAATTGGAAGGTTACGCGTATTGCAGGGAGTGTCGGATATGAGAATATTGGCCACTTCGGAAGGGTGTTCAAGCTGCAAACGAAAACAAACCCGCTGGAATATAGAAAATCGATCAGGATACAGTTGTGATCCTATTCGAAGAAATTTAATATAAGGAGATTAATAACTTGTATTTACATAAAAAGGAGATTAGCAATAATCAAGAGATATTGGTTTATGATACTGCGGAGCTATATGGCGAAAAAGGAAACTTCCGAGTCATGCAATTCACAAATGAGGCTATTCAAGGCGCAATGGATTTGAATAATCCTGAACGCATCGTGTTTGAATATCCGAGAGCGATGATCCATTTAATGGACTTTAACGAACCTACATTCGAAGACGTATTTGTTATAGGGCATGGGATTGGAACTATTGCCGGTCATTATTCGGAGAAGCGATTCAAGGTAGCGGAGCTCGATGAGAAAGTAGTTGAGTTAAGCAGGAGCTGTTTTGGATACTGCAAGGATAATGTGATCATTGGTGATGGACGCCATATTCTCGATCGTGAACAACCTCATACATATGATTATATTATTTTGGACGCCTTTACCGAGAAGGGAACTCCTCGACATTTAATATCCAAGGAATTTTTCAGAATGACCAGAGAAAAACTGGATTCCAGGGGATCTATCATTATGAATCTGATGGGGAAAGGTGAAAACGACAAGTTAATTAACGCTATTCATTCGACTCTGAGCGAAGAATATTCCTATATCAAATCGTTCTTCCTACCGTCAGAAAGTGTCAGTTACTTACAACAAAATATAATCGTTATGGGCAGCAACAAGCCAATCGGGTTTCAAGCACGTCATATGGCAGGCTTCATCGAAATCGAACTCGGACAAGGACATATCATTATGGACAACCCCGCACATTAATAAAGAATCCTGCAAACGATGCATTAATATTTAATAGTGATCTCAAAAGCACCGATAAGATGGTCGCTCAAAAAATGAGTCCATACTTCTACTTCTTGTCCGTTTATTAAATCGTTAATGCTTGCAATTACCCGCTTGCCCTCACTTATCGACTTGTAAACGAGAGTATCTTTTGTGACCACAAAACTTTTGGGTGCTTCCAGATTTTTATCAATAGCACTACCCTCAAAGCGTATAGACCCTGCAAACTTAATATGATCTACTTCGTTATTAGACATTTGCAATTCCGTTATCTTCCCGACTGACAACCAATGGTCATTATCAGGGGATGGAGTTATTATGTGTTTGTAAAAGACGGACATACCTACTACAAGGGCGACTACGACTACGACTACAAACAATACAAACCATATATTGAATCTTAGCCTCATTTCGTTTTTACCTCCTGTTCGCACAAAAGGCTGCACACGGCAGCCTTGAAGTTTCGTATTTAGCTAACATTGCTATGGATTGCTTTCCTTAAAAAATAACGCTCTTACAGCGAAACGAGGTAAAAGCAATTGTCTTCGCCATCTTGATGGTTGATTAATTAATCGGAATAGCCACTCTACATTTAGTTTCCGCCATAAGTATGGTGCCCGCTTAACTGTGCCTGCGATGACATCCAGACTCCCCCCGACACCAATACCAATTCTTGAATTAAGACTTTTCTTATACTTATGAATCCAACGTTCAGCGTATGGAGCCCCGAGTGCTACAACTAGAACGTCTGGTCCTAGGGAGCGAATTTCTTCAACTATCTTTCCTTCTTCTTCCTGATTAAAGAAACCATGATGCCTACCCAGAATACATAAATTCGGGTATGTTTGAGTAATGACCTCTGAAGCCTTCTTACTCGTCATCTCGTCTGCACCTAGAAAATAAAAGGACCAGTTCTTTTGATTCCCTGTTTCAAGCAACTTGATCAGTAGATCGCATCCCGTTACCCTCTCAGGAAGGTGGCCACCTTTTATTCGAGATACCATGACGATTCCAATACCATCAGCAGTGACAAGTCCAGCCTCATCAATAATGGAACGTATTTCTTGATCATGCTGACAGGACATTACGATTTCTGGATTCCCGGTTACAACATGGAAAAGTTCGGAATTTTGCTGTTCTATTACCTCACTGAGCACTTGTACGCTTTGGTCTAAAGTTATTTTAGGAAACGGAATCCCCATAATCTTCGCTACATTATCCATAAATGAAACTCCACCTTTGCTAAGATACCCATATGTTACCATGATACTAATTAAACGAGCAATGCATACCTTGCTGCAACAATCATGATCCGAACCAAACAATACTTAAAAGTCGGATCCCTTCCTCGATTGCATCTTCACTCATGCCTCCAAATCCAATTAATACAAAAGATGGCGGGCACGTTGCAGGATCAAACCAGTGACTTTTAGGGGAATACACTTTTACTCCGCTATTAGCTCCCAGTTCAATTAACTGATTGCTGTCCCTTTGCTTGATATCTAACAATATATGCAGCCCTGATTTGTAACCAATTATAGTAACATGATCACCCATGTAGTGATGTATCGCGCTTATAAGTGTTTTATGCTTAGCTTGGTAGATTCTCCTCATTTTGCGTATATGTCCTGAAAAATGCCCTCGATTCATGAAAAGAAACACAGCCTGTTGAATAATCGGAGATACCACTTGATTATAAACCGAGAGCATTTCATCCAACTGTGTCATCATCCTTGTAGGTAGAACCATGTAGCTTAATCGAGCAGCCGGTAAAAACGATTTTGAAAAGGTCCCCAAATAAACGACACGTTCATCTGAATCTAACGCTTTTAGTGAAGGGATCGGTTGTCCTAAATAACGAAACTCACTATCGTAATCATCCTCTATAATAATGGCATCGTTCAGGTTGGCCCATTGCAGCAGCTTCATTCTTTTCTGTATTGACAACACCATGCCCAGCGGGAATTGATGAGACGGAGTCACATAAATCGCATTAACTTTAACGGTTGTAGATTGCAGTTCTTCTATATTCAATCCGTCCTGTTCGATGGAAATGGGTAGTATTTTACAGCCATGGTTTCTAAATACGGTTCTAACCCCATTATAACCAGGGTCTTCCATTGCTATGTTTTGTCCTCCTAGAGACAACAGCTGTATTAACATACTGATGGAATGCTGTGTTCCGGAACAAATGAGAATTTGATTAGGATTGCAGGAAACCCCGCGAGATTGAAACAAATATTTGGCTATTTCTACTCTAAGTTCCGGATCCCCTTGCGGATGGCCATATCCTAGTAATTGATGCGGGTCCTTGTATAAGGAATCCGACAAACATCTTTTCCAAATGCTCATTGGAAAACGCTCCAACTCAATATCACCATAACGAAAATTATAGCGAAATGTCTCCTCATGATGACTTTCAAGTGAAATTAAGGGATTCGAAGTATTTGTTAAACTTCCTTCCTCTAATGAGAGTACTCTTAAGCCGTTCCGTTTTTTACTTTCAATGTACCCTTCTGCCAGTAACTGCTGATAAGCCGCCTCCACTGTGTTTTTACTAATATTCAAATAATGTGATAATTGACGAATCGACGGCAGTTTGGATCCATTAGCAATAGATCCGGATTCTATCTGGTCCTTGATGTAGATATATAATTGAGTATATAAAGGCTTCCTACTACCTTGCTTATCCAGTAAAGGTGTTATCTCCAACACTTCCAGCACCTGACCCCATAAAAAATTTAAAATCTGTCCCTTTTCATAGGGACATATCTTCATTATTATGACTATATCATAAAAAATAGAGGTACTGAAAGGTGTGCATGAGCATGTTTCCCGTCAGAATGCAAAAGAGAGAATGTACGGACAAAATGAAAATAGAATCCTTTTTGTTAAACGCAAAAACGGGGTTCTTAGGTCTTTCCGTGAATGATCTGCCTTATGTGGTTCCGCTGAACTTCACATGGATGAGAGATTCTGTTTACTTTCATGGCGCCTCGGAGGGACGAAAAGTGTCTTATATTCAGCAAAATCAGGAAGCTTGTTTCACCGTGAGCGAAGAATACGGTACATTAACCAGCCCCATTCCCGCTCATACCGATACGTCATATATGAGCGTTATGATTTTCGGACAAGTTCAGTTCGTTACAGATTCGGACGAGGCTGCAGAAGCCATGCAAAGTATGTTGGATAAATATGTACCTGGATACTATGAGCAGCCATTGCCCAAAACCCATCTGGAAAAATACAAATCGTCATTGGGGAGTAAGACACTCGTTTTTAAACTAATAATGAAATCCATATCAGCTAAAGAAAATGAAAAAATCGAGAGTGGAACCTTCTATGCAGGTAAAACCGTACACAACGACCTGTAAACTTCTAGCAATGACTCACGTTAAAACGGTTACCGTCTGAATCATAGAAATGAAACAAAACTCTTCCCTTTTCCAAGAAACCTCCTATGTCTCCGCAGTCTACTCCACTGTCTTTCAAGAATTGATGATAAGCAAAAAAAGAAGCTCTATTCTTAACCAGGGTGAGCGGACGAATCATACCGTCGATCTTGCCTTTATACGAATCCATCGGGAGCTGTTCCAGTATCCAGATGGATTTGTTCGTTTCTGAGTAGTTCTCTCGCAGATGTAAGACTAGGTAGCCGTCCTCTATATGATCTTCCAGAACATTCATTCCAACGAACTCGCCGTACCACTGCCTCGCTTGACGTAAATCGCTGACACCAATCCGTGTTACGGAGGGCTTAAAGCCTTTAGTCGTAAGTGTGTCGTCTCCTTCTGCTGTGAGCCGTGCTCCTTCCGCTGTTGCCCAAAAATCAAAGTATTGTTTTCCGTCGGGACCGCGGTAAATGTCTGTAACCCGGATCTTGTTTTCACTGAACGAGGTATGCGTTTTTTGTAAGTTTTTCGTTCTCCAACACCAACGTATGTGGGGATCGACGCTGCCCCGTTCAGCATAATGAAATGGAAGCTTTTGTGAAGTTAGCACGGAGTTCAGCCAAGTACCATAGCCAAGATGCGTCATTCTGCCTCTTATTATGCGCTGATCAGGCGACCATAGTTCTTTTCGCTTCACTTCCCACCCCATAAAAGTCTCATACCATGCGATAGCCTGATCATGGTTATCCCAAAGCACGTCAATCTCTCCACCATCATAATACAATTCCGGAACTGGATTCGTTGTCATTGTCATGGGCAAACACTCCTTTATTACTGAATTAGTTTCAGAAGACTTTTGGGTGCAGCGAGGACATAAGCTTCCTTGAGAAGCGGCTTGAGTTCTTCCCAGCTTTCCGGTTGATTCGCCCAAGTCGATACCCATCCATACTGTCCAAAATAGGGCGTCTTCCAATAATGTTCCTGCTGCACAAGAAATTGTTGAGCTTCGGGGCTTGCTTTAAAGCACAAAAAATAGCCGTGCTGTTCTTCTCCAGCAATTCTTACAAACGACTTATTTTTAACACGAAACAATGTTGAATTGAACCCATCAATTATTATGGATACTTCGGGATACCCGCCAACAATCTGATTGACAGCATCTTTTAACTCTTGCTCGCGTATGGACAATTGTACGTTCTCTTCATTCATTCTTGGTTCCTCCCAACTAGTAACTTACCATTTTAATTGCCCTATTCTCATTTTGGCTATATAAGAAATCTGACCTGTATGAAAGGGTAAATGATTCATCATCTGCATCATAATGTCAAGAACGGTGGATTGATTGTTCAAAGAACTATATGTAAGCGGTGCCATATTTATATAAGGTTGTGATAGTAACACCTCGGGTTTCGACTTCATATCTTCCAGAACTTGTATGAGTACATCGAAAGATTTAGTAATTAGCTGTATTGCTTCGTCTTTCGACATTAAGAGCTCTTTATCAAACTCTTTATCCCTGTCTCGTGTATCGGGTACGTCAAAAAACAGGATCTCAACACGTTGATGCACCGTTCCCCAAATATGAGCAACAAGATTGGCTATACTGTTGCTTTCAGCGGTAGGTCTCCACACAATATCAGCTTCCGAACATTGTTGGATTGTTAGAGGCATCCATTTTCTCTCTCCCCTGAATTTCCACAAGAAGCTATCTATCAATTTAATAGACGGATCCAACCTGTACACACACCTTTCAATATTCCATTATTTTCATATAGTACCAAACGTATGTTCTGTTGTAAAGAGAATCTTATTTTATTCAGAGGCAAGCTATCAGAAATATACGAAATCCTGTACAGGCTAAAAGGATAACTCCAAAATTTGCCCGTAATGCCAACAGACCGCCAATCAATCTGGCAGCCTGTTGCGTCTTCGAACCAATTGCATGACGAGCTCAGGATTCGCTCATTTTGGTGACGATACCTGAGATGCGTCGATCCCGGGTTTCTTGCGTTTTGGCATCGTTCACCTGCCGGACGAATTCTTTACGCTTAGAGTAGGACAAAGCATCGAACGCCTCATTGGCACCTGTCTGGGCTGACAGCGCGATCCGGAGGTCATCCGGAACCTCAACGGTTCGAGGCTCCAAATCCAGCTCGAGTGTGACCTCCACTTGTTCCCCAGCCCCCACACCCGCCGCTTCTCTATGGGCTGCACTCAAAGGAAGGAGGAATTCTCCACTGTAAAAACTAACCGTACTGCGATAAGTGAACCCGTTCAAGCTAACTACGACACTATACTTCTTCTGATTCCCAAGCGCGGTCATTACCTCTGGTGGTACCGGAATGCCGGTAGCGTTTTTGGATTGTGATTTCATAATGGTGGTCATAAATGTAACTCTCATGAATAACTCCTCCTTACTTGTTAACCGCTGGTTAAGCCTTTGATCTCCGATTCTCGTTGGTAAGTTTTTCACCTGGACAACTATTTCCTGGCTCTAAAAATCATAAACGATTGATCTTCATTCATAGTGGTAAAGTTATATCCTCCATAAATCGTGATATCTTTAAATCCATTTTTTTCGAGCATCAACTCAAATTCATATTTGTAGTACCAACGTAATTGGGAACAAGTGAATCGTGATTCCGTTAATTGATCATTCATATAGATCTCATAACGATTCCAGTTTGTTTGGACTTGTTCGTTAAACGCGATCTCTGACGCCTGGTTTAATACAATTTTCGCTCCATCGTACCTTTCTCCCACTCGACGGACAGTCCACTCTTTTTTACTGCCGGATAATTGATCTCGAGGGATGAACAGGGGAATAATAATCTGTCCATCCTCTTCCAAGTGCATATACATTTGTTTCAAAGCTCTCATGGCTTCTTCTCGGTTGGTCACAAGCATAAATGAGGCTAATGGAATAAAAATAGTCTTATACTTTCTAGGTAAGCATAAATCTTGCATAAATTGATCGTATAACACAGGTGACAACCTTTTCAACTGGGCTTTCTCTCTACATTTACTCAGCATTTCTTGCGAAGGATCGACTCCTTCAACCTCAATACCTTTCTCTAAATAGGGCAGCAGCAGTCTACCTGTACCGCAACCGATCTCCAGAGCTAGTCCCGGCACTTCCGTAATTAATTTGTAATAGAAATCTGTATCGTCAAAGCGATCTCCTGAAAACCAGATATCATATGTATCAGCAACAATACCTTCATAGGAACTATTAGTAGAAGACATCTTCTCACCCCGTTACGCAAATTGTCTTGACATGCGGCATTGCTCATAAATTGAATTATTTGTATATTCGAAAGAAATCTGCCAATACCTCTTTTGGGTGTAAATCCTTTCATGTCCTGAATTTGTCTCTGCTTGGATTTGTTTTATAATATAGCTAAAGGAGATGAATGCCAAGATGAAAAATGACCTTATCCAACGGTTAACTACATATGTCCAAGTCGATACACAGTCCGACGACAGCAGCGACACTTGTCCTACCACAATAGGACAGCTGACTCTCGCCCGAATGCTAGTGGACGAACTGCAGCGTATCGGCATGCAAGAAGTAACCATAGATGCTAATGGCTATGTAATGGCTACTCTGCCTGCCAATACGGACAAGCAAGTACCGACAATCGGATTCATGTCGCATCTGGATACCGCAACGGATTTCACGGGTGCTGGTGTGAAACCGCGAATCATTGAGAACTATGACAGTACGGACATTGTCTTGAACGAAAGCTTGCAGGTCGTGCTGTCTCCACGGGACTTTCCTGAGCTTGCGCAGTATGCAGGCCACACCATAATGACAACAGACGGCACAACGTTACTTGGCGCCGACAACAAGGCAGGGATCGCTGAGATTATGACTGCAATGGATACGCTAATCCGTCATCCAGAGATCAAACACGGCAAGGTGCGGGTCGCCTTCACTCCAGATGAAGAGATAGGCCGTGGACCTCATCGCTTCGATGTCGCTGCCTTTGACGCTTCTTACGCCTATACAATGGACGGAGGGCCTCTCGGCGAGCTGCAATACGAAAGCTTCAATGCGGCCCGAGTGCTGATTACATGCCATGGCAAAATCGTTCACCCAGGTACCGCGAAGGGAAAAATGATCAACTCTGCGAAAATAGCAATGGAGATCAACCAGAGGTTGCCAGTTAGGGAAGCCCCAGAGCATACTGAAGGCTACGAGGGCTTTTATCACCTGATCTCCATGGCGGGAGATGTGGAAGAAACGAAGCTGCATTACCTCATTCGTGATTTCGATAAAGACAACTTCAACGCAAGAAAGGCTACACTGACGAGGATCGTAGCAGATTTGAAGGCGATTTACGGGGAAACAAGGATCACGCTCGAGATCAAAGATCAGTATTACAATATGAGGGAGAAAATTGAACCCGTTCGTCATATTGTAGACATCGCTCACAAGGCGATGACAAACCTGGGTATTGAACCGATCGTTCGCCCAATAAGAGGCGGAACGGACGGCTCACAACTATCGTATATGGGCTTGCCTACCCCGAACATATTCACTGGAGGCGAGAACTATCACGGCCGCTTCGAGTACATCTCCATAGATAACATGGAGAAAGCCACAAACACAATACTGGAGATCATCCAACTGTTCGAACAAACAGCTGAACATTAACCTATATGACGACGAGCATCCAACAGTGCTCGCATGTGAAGCCCCTTAGAATAGCCATTCTAGGGGGCTTTTTGTTCTAGGATTCATTCATCCACTGACGGAGCTCATCTGTCATTTCCTGGACCAAATGCGGACGACCGTGAAACTGAGCGGGAGTGTTCTGAAAGAGTATAATGCACCATTTATCATCACGCTTCGCAGCCACAAGTGTATGGTGTGTATTATCCTCACCATCTTCTGCAAAAGGTTCGCACATGGCTTCTGCATCACGGTTGTTCCAACCCTCTAATAGCTGTTTATAAATATCACGAACCTTGTTTTCTTCCTTTGTATTCATTATTAAAATCTCCTTTTCAGCCGAGTTTGTATCCCTTCATTTAATTATTAACTATATTAACTAATTAGGCAACTCCACCCTTCCTGGTGTGCAATTAGAAGAGAATACGGAATAGTGCAGTACCCCATTGCTTCGATTGCCGTCAAAAAGGGTAAATATAAAGTATACCTCTTTACTCAACTAATCTATCTTTTTCTATACAAGAAAGGACGTGTGATCCATGAGCCATGTAACTAAGAAACAAATTCGAATTCTGAAGGATAGGCTCCTAGAGGAGAAAGGCGTATTGGACAACCACTTCAATAGAGACGCTGATGAAGATGATTCTCTGCTTGTCTCTACTGGCGAATTGTCCGCTGTAGATAATCATCCGGCCGATGTAGCCACAGAAGTATTCGAAAGGAGTCGGGATCAAGCAATCGATGAGAATTTGAAGCATCAGTTATATGAGGTCAATGATGCCTTGTCGCGGATCGATAGCGGTGATTACGGAGTGTGCCAAGAGTGCGGCAAGTCGATTCCATATGAACGGCTGCTGGCCATTCCGTACACGGCCTATTGTATCGAGCATGTGACGGATGAAACCGTCTCGGACTATCGTCCGGTCGAGGAAGAGATTATGGAGCCTGGCCGAGGAGCAACGAACCCTAACAGCCTGACCGAGCAGAATCGATTGGATGACAACGACGCTTGGAAATCAGTGGAGGACTATGGAAATTCAGATTCCCCTATCCAAAAGTGAAATATAGGAAGATTGCCTTCTCTCCTTGAAGGGTATATTTGAAGTAAGAACCATTATAAGGAGTGATTGAGATGAAGGATGCGAAACTATTAATCGTCGTAACGAACGGTCATGTTATGGATAATGGAAAGCTTGCGGGAATATGGCTGTCTGAATTCGTTGAGCCTTATGAGGTTTTTATCGAAGCGGGATACGAAATTACAGTCGCAAGTCCAGAGGGCGGAGTCTCTCAGGTTGATCCTATCAGCTTAGCCGATGGAATACCAGAGAGTTGGAACGAATATAAGCACTTGTTGAACGAGACCAAACCTTTATCCGATATAACGGCCGTAGACTACGCAGGGATATTCCTTCCTGGTGGACATGGGGCCATGTTCGATCTTCCGAATAATCTGCATCTTCAGAATCTGCTGACGGATTTCTCCAAGGCCAACAAACCGATTGGCGCGGTCTGTCACGGCCCAGCAGGATTGATTGGAGCGCGGCTTGATACAGGAAATCCATTAATTGAGGGTAAAAGAGTAACGGCATTTACGGATGCAGAAGAATCGGAGACCAAGCTTGAATCATTCATGCCTTTTCTTCTGGAAACCAAGATGAGAGAGCTGCAAGCAGAATTTATTGCAAGTCCAAATGGTCAGGATCATGTGGAAGTTGACGGCAATTTGGTCACCGGTCAAAATCCCCAATCCTCAAAGAGTGTGGCTGTAGCACTTGTATCTCTATTCTAAGTTTTTGAGAATGAAGTGAAATGCAAAAAATCAAGAGGGCTCATGGAGTCCTCTTGATTTTTTGCATAGGAAGGGAAGTCTCGTATCTACAGGAAGGTTTCAATCGTTGCTCCAGACATCTTCTCCTGCATCCAAGAGGAAGACAATGTTGACAATTGTTCGTTTATTAACGTCTCGCGGATTTCTTCCTTCTTTTCATCTAAAGTAGGAGTTCTTGCCTCTTTACGTTCTGCAACTTTTACAATGTGATACCCGTGCGTTGTTTGAACCAAGTCACTCAAGGTGTTGATTTGTAATGTAAAGGCTGCATTATCAAAGGCTTCCTCCATCACACCTTTCGGGAAAAACCCAAGATCTCCTCCGCTCTCTTTGGACTGAGTATCAAGAGACTTTTCCTTGGCGAGTTTTACGAAATCGCCTCCGTTTTTCAACTCCGCCAATATGGACTCCGCTTCCTCTTTTGTCTGTACTAATATATGGGAAGCTTTCACCTGCTCCGGCTCTTTCAATGTCTCAAGATTGGTGTCGTAATAAGTCTGGATGTCGGTATTCGCGATATTCACTTGGGGTTCAAGTAATTTGCGAAGCTTGATCTGAGGCTCCATATCCTTCTTAAGAGCTTCTAACGTCATTCCATACGATGCAAGAGCTTGTTGGAACTCTTCTTCTGAGGGGAAAGTTGCCTTTATGGTGCTCATTTCCTTCTCGAAGTCTGCGTCGGTGATGACAATCCCCCCCTTATCAGCCTCCTGACGAATCAGTTCCATAGTAATCAAATTCTGCAGCGCTGACTGTTCGCTGTCACTTAATAGCAATGCCTGATATAGCCGTTCCTTTTCGATCGTAACCCCGTTAACTTTTGCCACTGCCACATCCGTATCCCCCTTTGTAAAGGGAGGATATAAGATCACATACACTATAAATCCTACCAATAATACCATGGATACAATCATCCACTTGCGATTCGACCCGATTGACGTTCTCATACTCTATGGATCCTTTCTATTTGAGGGATGATTGTATTATCGTCTATTAATCTGAAACTAAGATGATTTTTAGCTTAAAATTAGCTGAAAAAATACCGCATTAAAAATATCTCAGCTGCTTGGTAACACAGGAAAAAAGCTACCCGATATGAAAGCGGCAGCCCTTCTTAAGACTCTTACTAGATCCCCTTAAAACTCTCGCTTCTTCTCGACGATATGCTCAGCAATCCACTTTCCGTGCTTCCGTCCTGTCTCGATGAATATCTCGTTGGCATTCGCCCCAGAAGCGATAACACCAGCAATGTACAGCCCCTCTACATCCGTCTCCATAGTTGCTGGATCATGGACAGGAATCCCGTAGTCTCCCTGAAGCTGCACGCCGATCGCTTGCAAGAACGACCGATCTGGCCGGAACCCAGTCAACGCCAACACAAAGTCATTATCAAGCACCTGTTCCTCACCCTCTGCACTTATGGTGATCGAATGCGTATCGATTCGTATGACGCTTGATCGGAACAACATTCGGATGCGGCCCTTGTTCACCATACTTTCAAATATCGGCTGCACCCAAGGCTTGACGTTGGGTGAGTAAGTATCCTGACGGTAGATGACGGTGACCTCTGCACCGACGCGCTGCAGCTCCATGGCAGCGTCTACTGCAGAATTATTGCCTCCAATAATCGCCACCTTCATACCTGAATATGGGTGGGCTTCACGGTAATAATGACTCACCTTGGACAGGTCCTCTCCTGGGATTCCGATCATATTCGGATGATCGAAGTAACCGGTGGCCATTATGACATAGCGCGCCTCGTATTCATAAGTCCGTCCGAACCTATCGGACGTGTGCAGCAGGAATGCCCCATCCGCCTTAGAGATCGTTGTCACGACCTCGTACGATTGGATGCGGAGATCGAAATGCTGAGCCACTTTACGGTAATAAGTAAGCGCCTCTTGATGCATTGGTTTCTCATTCGGTGTCGCAAACGGAATGCCGCCTATTTCTAGCAGCTCGGGTGTACTAAAAAATTGCAGGTTCACCGGGTACTGATAGATCGAATGAACGAGACAATTTTTCTCAAGCAGCAGAGGTCGTATCCCGATTTTCTCCAGTTCGACCGCCGCTGATAATCCACAGGGACCGGCGCCTACTATGATGACTTCTTCCACTGGATTGACCTCCCTTTACGTTTGCTTTTTACTTTATTGATCACAACCATCGATTTTATAATAAAAAATTGTTGCATGCAGCTCGCCATCTGCTGATTTCGCATAAGCAGGGATACGTCCAGCTAGAACAAAACCTCTTGAGATATAAAGTGAATTAGAAGGATCCCCTTCTCTGGTATCTAGAACTAACAGGGACCTTCCCTCTTGCTGTGCTCTTTGCTCCGCCTGATTCATGAGCGAAGTGGCGATCCCTTTACGCCGGAAATTAGGATGTGTCATCAATTTGGCGATTTCCGCTCTATGTGCACCGTTCTGCTTCCCGCACAGATGTAACTGGACACTTCCGACAATCTCGTTGTCGATTTTTGCGATATATAGAACCACTTCAGGATTAATTACATTGTCCCAATAGAATGCTGCTTCTGTAAGGTCCAATGGAGGTAAGAACCCAATCGATGCGCCATCCTCTACTACCTTTATCAAAAGTTCAGAGAGCTGATCCCTATGTTCGTCGACCGATACTAATTGTTCGATTTTCACTACACTGCCCATATAATCGCCTCCTCTAAGAATGTATTCTACATTTATATCATAAACAAACGATTAGACACAACATATTGAGGATCGAGAGAAAATCAAATAAAGGGCGCGGGTTACGCGACCTTTTGTGTTGAGCTTGCTTAATAGCAGCTCCTGTATTTTACTCCGATGATGTTGAAATCTTGATTAGTTCTTTTTTCCAAAAATCTAATACGGTGTAATCTTTTAACTCCATAGATGGCCATGAATTCTTATACTTGAATCCATATTCCTCCATGTTATTGATGATCGCATCGACTTCAGAAGATTTCACTCTCAGTTCCATCGATAAGGCATTTTGCATAATATTCGTTAAAACATCGAGTTGTTTGGCAGCATTCTCAGGAAGAGCCATTGCCCCATCCTCCATTCATTTGGATCATGTTCTTCTCATATGCCATAATTATTAACCATCCGACTATAAAGTAAACCTTATCCTTCCAGGTCAGAATGGATTACATTCCTAATAGTACGATATTCATAGTTGCTTTTGCATAGCTGCAACAAATCATACTTTAACCCTCTCTTGGGTTGTGTAATCAGAAGCGGCTTAGCCCCTTTTACTCTTAGGAGAGCCGTCACCTTCTTCAAGTTGGCAATCTTGTTCACAATTAGCTCATCCGGTCTTTCTCCAACATAGCGCTTCACTATGAAATGATCACATGCCATCTCCGCGTATGCACGCTCCAGCTCGAACATCTGAAAATCCCTCAGCATCCCCTCCTGTACCTTAGCGAGCATCACCCGTCCATCCTCGCCAAAATACAACACATCCTGATTAAGATTTCCTTCCCTGTCTACAATCTGCTTATCTGGAACCTTTTCCAGATTACGGATATGTTGAAGCATATTCGCCGCTCTCTCGAATTCAAGCTGCTCCGCGTAGACCTGCATCTTGGTATACATAGCTTCAATAAGCTTCTCACCGCGATTCGTAAGCAGCGCTGCTGCTTGCTTCACACGTTCTATGTACTCCTCCTCCGAAATCATCCCTTCACAAATACCGCAGCACTTCTTGATGTGATATAACAGACACACCCGCTTGGGCATATTGCTGCACGTACGTAATCCGAAATGATCGGTCACGAATTCCAGTAAAGCGTCGCGGAAATACCTGCTTTTGAAAGGCCCTAAGCGATGTCCGTTCGATATTTCCTCTTGCTGTTGGTACATGTATGAGGTCTCTGTACGATTACGGTAGTAAACATCGAGACGCGGAAACCGCTCCTCCGTTAGCTGTAAGTAAGCATACCCGCTATTCTCTTTCTTTAATGCCCGGTTATAGGCCGGTTTGTGGATTTTAATCAGATTGTTCTCCAGCAGTAAGCTCTCCGCCTCATTATTGACTAGAATCACTTCAATCGTAGCAATCTGACTAACCAGGAGCCTGATCTTTTTGCGAGAGTGTTCTTGTTGGAAATAGGATCGTAGACGACTGCGCAAATTTTTGGATTTCCCGATATATAGAATCTCTCCAACGGTATCCTTCATCAAATAACAGCCGGGACTCTCCGGATACTCATTGGCCTGGAACAAGAAAGACATGGAAGACGCTCCTCCTGTCTGATGGATTAAGGGAACAATCGAATATACGTTCCAATTATTGATATTACAATCGGGTTCAGAAATAATCAACCCTACCGCATTTATGAATATAGCGGTCTATTAACATACGCCTTTTTCTATTAATAATTAGAAATGTAGGGAATGTGTACAACCAATAAGAGCACCAATCTCATATGTTAATCTCACAAGGAGGTGATCATATGAGACGACGTGTAATAAGCTCCGCCAAACGAAAAGTGATTACTAAGCAGCTCCTCCCTCGGCTGACGATCTGGAGTGATGCTAATTTCTCGGGAAGACGTTTGGTTTTTCGCGGAAATTTGGGTGTGCGCAATCTAGTGGAATTTAACTTTAATGATGTTCTGTCCAGCTTCTCCTTTGTTGGAAATGCTAACATTACTTTGGTGTTATTCGCAGATGCTAACTACCAAGGCAATCGCCGTGTGTTCCGGGGACCTTTTGACGTTTCCTTCTTGAGCGGTTTTAATGACGTGACCTCTTCCTTTGTCATGTCACGCCGCAGGTTGACTACCCAACAAATCAATCGAATCCAGAATCGAGGCTCTGCCCCGGACAACTTCGCTGAAGTATTCAAAAGGCGCAGATAACAGATTACTATTCTCGTGAGAAATAAAAAACGCAAACCAGTCCGTACAGGATGGTTTGCGTTTTTACGTCTGGATGGATGGATAGGCACTCACCCTAACTTATCCATATACACTCTTCCGGTTTCTTATCGAATAAGAATCCTCTGAACAAGATTGTTCTTAGATGATGGGTATCCGTTCGTTCCAAATATTCAATCCGGCAGCATAGGCGCGGCTCAATCCACTGTGTTTTCTCATCCTTATGCGTATGTAGTTGATCTGCCATCACCAGAAACAATTGCTTATCTGCAGGCTTGAATCCAAACTCCACTACACCTACAGGCTTATTCTTCACTGTTCTGAAATTCAATCCGATTACTAATCCGAAGGGAGTCGTTCTATAACCCAAGATCATCACATCTATGGTTTTGAAATGTTTGATCTTCAGCCAATCGGGGCTTTTGGTGTCGACATAGTATCTCGAAAGTTTGCGCTTGGCTACAATGCCTTCCATATCTCGTTCTTTGGTAAGCTCGAATAATGCCTTCCCTTGGCCATCGAGATACAGAGTAGGCGTAATACAGGATGTTCCTTCAATACAATCACTGATTCGTTGTTTCCTTTGTACCAAAGGTTCATTGAGATGCTCCCGATCTGTATATAGAACATCGAACACAACAAAGGTTGCTGGATGGGTTAGTCTGGCAGATTGGATCTTCGCAAAGGTGTTTATACGGCCGCGATAAGAGAAATCATCAAAGACTGGCCTGCCTCCCCGTAATACAATCCCTTCACAATCAAAAATACCAGTATGAACTTTAATAGCCGATTTCACTTCTTGCAACTCTGGAAACTTGGCCGTTACGTTATTTCCATTTCGCGTATAGGCTTCAATTCGATCGCCTTGTTTGTGCAGAAGTATACGCCATCCATCCCATTTCGGTTCAAATAAATACTCATCATGATCGAATGGTTCTTTTCCGATACTTACAATCATTGGCTTAATGGGTGTAAAAAGCATCTCCGATCCCCCTTCTCACCATTGTGGCATTATCTTCTTAATAGTAAACACGGGGATATCAGAAAAGTTGTACAATTGCAGATCGGTCATGAACGCATTGAATTTTAATTACACGTTTAAGCTCGTTCTTTCTATCGCTTCTCTTTCATTTAGGCATTCGCGATAGTCGAACTCGTCGATTCTATCCTTCGTTACCAGATAATACACGGCTGCGTTGCTATGGTATGAAGTTTGTTTCATAATCCGGTGGTGGCGCTGAAGAATCTCAGAGTATCTGCCTGGATAATCATAATGCACCATATGGTTAGCTGCTGTGAGGTCCAGTCCCGTATTGATCGCGTCAGTAACAATCAGAACGGTGGAACCCGAGCTTTTGTTGAACCGATCGAGCTTTTGGTTAATCTGATGGATAGAAAGTTCAGTAGTCAGCAGCAGGACTCCCCTTATTTCCTCGTCAACAGCTAGCTCTTTATATATTTCAGCCGCGACAGCGTTTGATTTGGAAAGAACAAGCAGTTTCTCCCTTGCATCATCAACCTCTTTGATGATCGTTTTCAAGGCTTGCAGCTTTAGCGGGTTCTTGTTGCACAAGATCGCCATGTTATCTTTTATGGCCATAATTTGTTTTTTCTCTTGAATGGAGGAAGCTCTGCTGTTTCGCTCGGAGGCGGCAAAATAATCGTTCAAGAGCTCAATATATTTCGATTCCGTTGGAGGCTCCAAGGATACGGTGATTCGCTTTTCGGTAACCTTCATCATTTGCATTCTTCCTTCCTAGTGCTGTGATATACTCGAATGATTGACTACAGTTCTTTAAAGGATTCGCAGCTATTGCCGCGGTAGGGACCGTCGCCAACAAGATACCACTATTTTGTAAATTGCAGTTTGGATAAAAAGAGACCCACAGCAACGGGCTGCGGGCCTAAAGGTTTATATTATAAAAAGGGGGTCGAGTTCTATTATAATCTTGTTTCATTAAGGACAGATGAATATTACATTTCAATATTATTACAAATTCTAATCCACTTTTGTTCTCGAAGCGATTGCAAAATATACGAAGAACAAGCTGCAAATGATTGCAAGGAACCCGTATCCTCCGAATATATCCCATCTGGATGAGAAATAGCCAAAGCCTAACCCTGATATCATAAGTACCGTATTTAGCCCCAGTGATTGAAACGAATCAATGGTAGCTCTCATGGATGAATCCATTCTGTGGTGCAAATAACCAGTTGTAATCGGTTCTATAACACCTGAAAACAAACAAATCAGGGACATCGCAATCAAGCCCGTATAGTCTTGTACCACCGATATATATAGAAATCCAGCAGCAAGTACAGCCGTCACCCCAGACAACAAAGTCCTATAACTAAACCAGCTCTTCAAAATATGCGCAAGTATATTTCCAGGAAGTCTTAAGAGCATGAAGCCTGCTGAGAATAACCCGAAGTACACGACAGGAATCCCAAGTCTATCTAGATAAAGCTGCCAAAACTCATCGATGAAATTCAGAGCTGCACCAGTAACCATTCCCGATAGCACTACAAGGCATACTCCAAGATTTGTCCTGAAAAAGAGCACAGAAGCTTTTATATATTGTTTGATTCCAATTGATGCATCGGAGTGACTGATTACTGCAGGGTCTACCAGCATTAGGGTTACACCCAAAGATACTAGCGTTGCTGCCAAGGATATCCAGTAATTCAACTCAAACCCAAACTGGTTAGCCAGAAAACTCCCGCTCAAGGCTGCAATTATGATGGATGTGTAATCACATACATTCAAACGCCCGAGAACTTTCTCGAATGACTGTTCTTTTCCAGCCATCTGTAACGAATCATAAAGCAAGGCATTCTCAGAGCCGCTCGATGCGGTTCGGGAAATCCCCGCAAGAACAACAACTAAAGCAAAATGCCAGAATTCCGTAGCAAACAACAAGATTAGAAATTCCGAACACCCCAGAATTGCGCTTATAACGATCATTTTCTTCCGGCTCCACTTATCGGCGAGTATGCCAGTGGGAACCTCAAGTAAAATAATAGTGATTGCATATATTATCTCTGTGTACACTACCATCTGGATGGTCATGCCTCTTTGTTCCCAGAACAGTCTCTCGATTACATAGGCAGGTATCAGACTGCTAAAGAATCGATTTACATACAATATCCATATGTTCGTCTTATAGTTCATCGATATGCTCCTCTCCATCTAAGATTGCAAGGAATAACAATCCAATCATGGAGGAGCACGTGAACCATATGATTCTAAGTCTTAGCAGGGAGGTCTTGCGTTCGTCATCTCAACATCTCCTTCGGATTCTAATACCTGAACCTCAATACATGTTGTTGTATATAATCATAATTTCCATAATAATATTGGTCAACAGTCTTCTATGTTGAAGCATAAGCAAAGACTCCACGAAATTTATCGTGGAGTCTTTTTTATGTGGGAAGTGTTATTAACTTAATGGTTAAGCTATTTTCCAACCGCTAGGGTGCCTTACCTGAAAAGTATCGACGAAACTTCGATCTTATTTTCCTTTTTAGAGAGTTCATGGTGAATCAACAACCTTTCGGGATCACAACAAAATCTGTAATCCGTGCGCTGCTTGATCAAATACCACTTCCCACTTACTCTATATTACCCTTTTCCGAACATTTGAAACATATTTGGCGATGCACGGATGTACCACCTACTGTGATACTACTCATTGCTGTTCAATGAACAACAAATAAATTTCTTCATTGTCCGAGTCATGTGTCCCGATTATTTGATCACAACCTGTTAGAATATATTGCTTTCCCTTAGAATGTTCTGAACGAATCTCATCTCTGCTCTCAATCTTATCACACGTAGTTTTTGACTTACCCTTTCTTTTCCCACCATGTTTATCTCGTGAGTTATCATAAGTGTATTGAATCCTTCTGTCCTCATAATGCAAGTCACTAATTATCGGATCTCCTTCTTCTGTATAACCCGTTATCCTAAGCTTACTGACCTCATTCGTTTCTACTGCAGTCATAAATGTCATAATTTTCTCAGTATTCACGAGTGCGTCTGAACCTAGAATAATATCTCCATTCGTTAGTGCATCCTGCAAAGTATAGGCCCTGCATGAAGACAGGAACAGTATAATTATAATTGTTATTACTAAAGTTCTAATCATTGCGCTTACCCCCGGAGCAATCTACTTGATCCTACCCTTAGAAACAAATTACTCAGTAATTTCAATTATTAGTTGTGTGGGAATCTTTACTTGCCTGTTTAAACCTTCACCATTGGTAGAAAAGTCAGCTACAGTTTCAATTCGATATTTGCCAGGAGAGAGCTTTAATTTATTAATGACATTAAATTCATCCGTATGTGATACATTCCTATACAACACCGTCGTTATTCGCGGCATCTTCATATGAATGTCACTGTAATAATCATGATCTACCCCATACACGTTCATGTGAAAAATGGAAGCGGCATGATAGATGAGTTTAAACGGCTTATACCCATTATAGGCTATCGTGGACCAGACTTTAATGATTTCATCCGTTCTATAAGTTTCTTTGCTTGCTTCAAGTCTCACCACGTATTTGTCTTGCTTCAATTCTGACCAGTGTGTACTTTCAGGCTTCACTCTAACAGCCTCATACACTCTCCCGCTAAATGCCCAGGTGAATAGTAGGATAAGCGAGAATAGCAATAACCCCTTTCTTATCAATTAAGCACCCCCACTCTATGACTCTCACTCATAAAATTGGATACAACTATTAGGTTCTATTTGAAATTCCTAGTGTTACTGAATTCTGTATGACGACTAATAATCCTTTAATTGCCATGAAAACGAACAGGAGAACCCATCCTTTCATGCACAAAAACGGCTATCCGCAAAGCGAATAACCGTTTTTGAGAGAGGACATATCCTCGTCGTCGTAGCCTAATTATTTAGGAGTATCGCGGTTCGCTCGTGTCTGCCTCTCCACCCAATTATCACGATTCATCCTCTTGACTAGATCTACCCGATGACTAGTTCCTCCGTCGTTGCCTCCAGGTGCGCCAACTCCTGCATCAGATTCATTATTTGTTCTTAAACTGTCAATCGCCTTTGCTGGAGCTATGCTCTTGCTGCCCTTTGGAGGCCCGCCATTGTGTTTTCCTTTGTTCCATACTCTTCCTTTGCTCACTTCACTACCCCCCTAGTCTGGTTATTGTATGTATCCTCTTATCCTCTTGCACTAATGTCATGCAGCCAACCAAAGCGGTTCACCATCCTTCTACTACTATGACTATAATACCAAGCACAGCCAAATGTACAGGATAAAAGCTTCTCCAAATCCAACGCTTCACCTTGAACCTGTCCAACTGCTCGAACAATGAAGGCCAATATACTAAGACCATCGTCGGCAGGATACTGAATAATTGCAGCATCCATCCTTTGTGAAAAAGATAGGCCAGATTAAGAATAAAATGGGTGACGACTAGTGTATGAGAGTTCAAATAGTAATAAGCCAGAACAAGCAGGAGCGCATATGCCCCGTAATCAAAAGGCACCACTTCCAGCAACAGAATGCTCAGCCCCAGAACAACAGATACAGTGAATTTGTTCTTAATGCGTTCTATCGCCAATAGTGCGGCGAAGCATACAAGGAAAGTGCCAACTATATTGACTTTAATGCTCTGCATTGCGAGTACGAAAGGGATTTCTGAAACTACCGCGATCAGCACCAGTCGTTTGAAATATCTCGATTTGCTGCGTGTATGCCGATACCCTACTACGAGGCAATAAGCATAGATAGGCATGGCCATTCTACCTATTATTCTCCACGTCTGCTGCTCCGGAGCAAAGACTACTCCAATATGATCGATCAGCATTGTAATCATCGCAATTATGTACATAGCGTTCAGCTCCTCTCACGCCTTTTCTTAGCATAACATTTCCACCTTGCCCATTCCTACTTTTGCATTGCAGCTGATCTATAATATACACCTTCAGTTTCTTCAACAAGGCTAGGCTATCCTAACAAATTCGTTCTTATTCTAACCTTCAATGACATATGACAGTTTCAAAAAATTAAATTCAAGCGGGTAGGACAAAAAATATTCAAAAGAATCACTGCATATGCTTATAAATAATGATATCTTACACAGGAGGTAAACTAGTTATGCCTGATGCTTTTGTAGTAAGGTCTTTGGATGAAGTAAGGTTCTGGTCTCGGATTATGAAGGAACACTCTCTGTTTCTGAAGCTAGGGTTTAGATGCGAAGATACGCAATTAATTAATGAGGCTAATCATTTTTACACTGTTTTTGAAGCCATTGAGAATAAATCCCATACCCTTCCTTTAGATGCAGATCCCCAAATCATCAGACGATTCAACATGGAGGTTCATACAGCTGCCTCCCACATTTGGGCATTCAAAAGAAAAGTACTGGGATTAATTCTAAGATGTCAGCTGCCAGGAGCCAATAACTTTCCATTGTTAGTGGATCATACAAGCAGAGAAGCCAATTACTTCAGGAATCGTTTGGAGGAATTGAATGAAGGAAAGCTTGAACCATTACCCGATGCTATTATCGATGAGAATGTCTTTTTCCTGCGTATCATGGCGGACCATGCCAAATTTATAGGTCATTTACTAGACCCATCCGAGAGGCTATTGGTTGATCAGGCGCGTAGTTTTAGTCAGGATTTTGATCAACTGTTATTTCAGGCTAAGGACCTGGATCACATGCGACCGCAATCGCAGACCGTTCCGTTGCTAGACCAGTTCCTGGATCAAAATCGCGTATCGGTAAAAGCATTGCGTGACTTCAAACAGACCGCGAGAGACTTAATTAATGCATGTAAGATTAAGAGTATTATTCACCCGCTATTGGCAGATCATGTATTCCGTGAAGCTGAACGATTTCTTTTTATCATCGACATGTTCGAGCAACATTTAACTGGGGGAAGTATTCCAACATCCAAGCTCGCTCACTGATTGAGCTAGTCTGGCAACAAAAAGCCGTCCGGTTTCCGGACGGTCCTTCGCGTTGGATCTCTGTGGAAATCTAAAAGAACACATATAGCAATATACTAATTCCTATTCCGAACAAGGCTCCAACCACGACCTCAATTGGCCTGTGTCCTAACAATTCCTTTAATGTTTTGTTCGTATTCCCTTCCTTAACTATTATAGGAGTAGCTTCGACCAGTCGATTGATAAAGGATGCATGGACGCCAGCATGTCGCCGAATACCCTGGGCGTCAAACATAGTTATAAGACTTACAACTACAGAAATTGCAAATACAGGTGATGAGACTCCCTCCTGGATTCCAATAGCCGTTGTTAGGGAGCTTACAGCTGCGGAATGAGAACTAGGCATTCCTCCAGTACTAAAAGCAAGCATAGAGTTCCATGACCGATTCGATATGAGATTAAGGGGTACCTTAATTAGTTGAGCCAAAATAATAGATAAAAGAGCTGCCGTTAACGGAAAATTTAACATCATGGAATAATTCCTCCTTCTTTCTTGCATGCCTACAAAAAACAAAACCCAATGTTATTTCCCCCTCATACGCTAGTTTGAACCCATGATGGATATTATAACCAAAAACTTCAAGATTTCGTGATCTAGAATACATCACATTATGTAAAAAAGACCTGATGCAAGCATCAAGTCTTAAGTTCAATCAACCCAATGCATCAAACTTGTTTATTCTCCAGCCTCCTAGAAAGGATAGATAAAGCGTAATTGACCACAAAATACATTATCGCCACCATGATAAAGGAAGGGGGCTATACGCATCACAGCAAAAACGGTGCCGATCAAGAAGCTTCCGATCAATGCCAGAAGACTGGCTTTGATCGTGTTGAAAAAGCCCTCCAAATATTGGTCCCAATGGTTGGTCAGGATGGTGAAATCGATCATTCCTGCCCCTCCTTTCCAATGAATAACTGGGTACTCCGAGCCAGTTTATTTCTTAGGTTTTTCACCAATCCATTTTTCATATAACTTGTCGTATTCACCATTGGCTTGCATTTCTTTAATGACAGAGTTCACAAGATTGACGAGATCTTCTTCATTCTTGCGCATCCCGATTCCATAAGGTTCTTCCGTAAAGGTCTCTGCAACCACTCTATAATTAGGGTCCTGCTTCGCCATCCCAAACAACAATGCATTATCTGTTGTAAGCGCCTCTCCTTGTCCCGCCTTCAGCGCCGTGAAAGCTTCTGCATAGTTCTCGAATTCCAACACTGGGGTGTCAGGAGATTTTGCACGGATGTTGGTTGTGGATGTCGAACCTTTAGCAGTCACGACTTTTGTACTCTTACTCAAATCTGCGAGACCGTTTATTTTGCTGTCTTTTTTCACAAGCAGAGACTGCCCGGCCATGAAATAAATATCGGAAAAGTCGATTTCTTTCTTACGATCTTCGGTTATCGTCATAGTAGCGACAATCATGTCTCTCCTCTTCTGATTCCTATTAGAATAAATTAATGATTCAATACGCGGCTCAAAAACAAACGTGCTCGTTCCTCGCGCGGATCGGCAAAAAACTCAGAAGGTGCTGCTTCCTCAACAATTTTGCCTTGATCCATGAACACTACTCGGTCTGCCACTTCCCGGGCAAAACCCATTTCATGAGTTACAACGACCATTGTCATCCCTTCATGAGCTAATGTTTTAATTACATCCAGTACTTCTCCTATCGTTTCCGGGTCTAACGCTGATGTGGGTTCATCGAAGAGCATTATTTTGGGTTTCATGGCGAGTCCCCGAGCGATTGCTACACGTTGCTGCTGTCCTCCAGATAGTTGCCACGGAAAGGCATCCGCTTTCTCTGGTATTCCTACCTTCTCCAGGTAAAACATCGCAACCTCCCGCGCTTCTGCATCGGATATATTCGCAGCTTTGAGCGGAGCAAGGGTAATATTTTTTATGACTGACATGTGGGGGTACAGATTGAAGTGTTGAAACACCATGCCAATGTTTCGACGCAGCAGGTTAATATTGGTCTTCTTGTCATTCACCGTGACACCATCCACTGTTAGCTCTCCATCTGTAATTGTCTCTAACCGATTGATGCAACGGACGAGCGTGCTTTTTCCTGAACCGGAAGGCCCAATGACGACAACGACTTCTCCAGACTTTACGGACAAGTTAATATTCTTCAAGACATGAAATTGCCCGAAATGTTTGTTTACCTGGTGAAACCGGATCATATTACTCCCCCTTCTAAGTGACAGATGATAAATGGTTAAAAAATATATTAACCCAATAAAACAAAAATGAAGCCGGCAGATGGCCTGGCTCCGCATTTTTCCTATTTAGGCTCTTCCATTCTCTTTCCATTTTGTTGTGTTTCCGTGTACGGAAGTGGATCCTTCAGATGTTTGTGAATGAAATGATATACACCGATTAAGAGGAAAGAGGATATCGGATAAGTAGGAATCGAGTAGATCAACTTCCAACCTGTATAGGTAAGGACCTTGTTGATTAGACATAACCATTCATAGCCGACTGCGACCCCAGTCCATACCGCAATATACCCAATCAGTTTGTACCCTCTCAACTTCCATCGATCATAAAAGTAAAGAAATATTAGAGAAGAGCATGGGTATTGGGTTAAATGGATTAATACCGCCGAAGGTTCATAGCTCTCATTATCTGAGAAATAGTACAGTTTGAATGGCGTGCCTACAAGGAAGTAATCAATCGTTTCCACATACATGACACTATAGATCCAGATCATAATCGTAGTAATCCAAGTAAAGTGTCTAAGGATAAAGAAAAGCGGGATCAGAAATACAACTGTGGAAAGGATCATAAACCATTCATTCCAGTCAAACGTCCAATTCATGTTGGCGGTACCTCTCTAATCAGTCTCTTTCGGAAGATCTTCATAAATCCGATGGTTGCCAAGGTGGTTGTTGACCATGCTGCAAAAGACCACCACAATCTCCAGTTGTTATGAATGAGCACACCTAACCCATCTTCCAGCCACTCCAGTCCGACTAACACACAAACCGTACTCGATATGGATACCAGCTTTTTAATAAAGGATGGTCCGATCACATAACAATTCAGGAACCAGACGAAGACGACGGGAACCAATACGATTCGATTGAGGAAATGGGTCATCTCCAAACTTAAGATATCCGGTATCTCAAATAGCTTGAAGTTCAGGTTCGTAAAAGCCGAGTAGTTTTGTGCTAGAAGAGAACCAATCAGCCAGTAAGTAAAAACCTCTAGCGTATGAAGATTTTGTCGCCCGTATTTGAAGAAAAGCAAGACAGCGGCGAGATTGAATATGACATAAATGGTTGGGATCATGGACCATGTCTCCTTGGGAACAGCTTGGCATTCACTGGGATTCTTTCTTCTTTCTTATTACGGCCACTACGAGAATTAATAAGGGAATAAGGATTGCATAGGGCAACGAATAAGGAAAATCAATTTTCGATCCAAAGTAGATGTAATAAGCTGCATCCGGATAAACGATTATTGATAAGACAATTAATATTATTCCGAAAGGTAAATATAAGGATCTGGCCTCCTTTAGCTTAAACAACTCTGCAAAGGTCATCGTGGAAGCGTAAAAGCAAATGGCAAGCTTGAAGTAGATTGTAATAAACCAAATACCTGCCATAATGACTTCTAATCTCTCCAGAAATGACCCGATACTGATTTTCTTGGCTAAGCTATAACTGGGATACATATGCCTGGCTGTTATATCAGCGCCTAATACTAAGATAAATAAAAGGGAGATCGTGATTAACATAACTCCACCTATAAAAGTACCTACTAAAAAGGCCTTCCGAGCTTTTGGTGAATTATTAACGTAGGGGAAAAACATCAGAAAAACTACAAGTTCCATGTATGGAGTGCTGAATACTGGGATCGATGCACGAATAATCGGTTTGATACCAGAACCAAATATCGGTAATAGATGGCCAACCTGGAACTTGGGAGGAAGAAGTAGGACCATGATCAGGAAAAAGAATATAACCCAAGGTAAAAATATTTCTGCGGTGCGGGTGAACGTCTCAAGTCCATTGCGAAGCCCCATTATTATTACGCCCAGAAAAACGATATGGATATACTGGATCGGGGTGTTCGGCAACACTTGAGTCGTCATGAAGTCGCCAATATTACGGAGAACAAGAGCAGATAAGACGAAGAAGTAGCCGAAGTAAAGGAAAGCGACCAGGCTTCCCAGCCATTTGCCAAGGACATCCTGACTATATTTCACAAGAGTCGTCCTAGGAAATCGGAAGGTGATACAGTTGTAAAGGATAACCATAACAATTCCGCCTAATAATCCGACTGCTGAAGCTATCCAGGCATCTTGTTTGGCTTCAAGCGCAAGCCCGGATGGAGCAATAAGAATAGAACTGCCGATGGTAAAAAGAATCGTTAATATCGTAAATTGATGAACACCAATTCTTCCTTTCTCAATCGACAATAGTCTCACTCCTATTTCAGCATTCCGAATATGTAATCACTGATTGGCTTGGTAATGTAAGTAATCCAATCTAGAGGGTTCGGTAAAGGAATTCTTAGAACATGTAAGACACTGATAGTAACTCCTGTAACCAATAAGACCAAGAAGAAGTAAAATTCCTTGATCAATTTCTTCCTTAATAGATAAGGAGCTTCCAAGAAAGCTATAATACCTCCTCCGGCTAATATGCCTGAAATGGCCCACATGATAGCAGTCAGTCCTTTCTTTCAAGAAAAGAATTACTTATCGTACCTAGTCGTCTAATCTGTACATCCACTTCAACGGTTACATTCAATTTCGCGAAATATTGATCCCAATCTTTCTTCATCTCCATCCAAGCTTTAGGGTCGCTGTCTTCAATTGCTTCTCCGAATCCGAATATGTCTGTTTTGTTTTTTTGAGCTTTTGATAGGGAGGATTTCATGATATCCGTTAATTTTTCTCTCGATATTTTCTCCAATTGTGCTATGGTCTCGGATTGAGTTAAGTCAATTTTGCATTGGACTTCTCCAATATTTTGTTCCACAAACAGTTTGATGGAGACATGAGGTTCTCCGTTAACAACCTTTCCTTTGATCTTTGATTTGGTACGTGAAACTTCTACTGCCAAAGTTCCTCCTTGAGGACAAGTCAAATGACCAATTGTTTTTTTCACATTGCCCATAATGTAGTTGTACCCTTTGCTCTCCTCTTCATTGAGCCAATCTACCAGTTTATCCTGTTTGAAGAGCGCTAACCCCATATATTGCAGATTTGCATACGGTTCTGATTTTGTTACATTGCTTCTTTGCTGCCCTTCTTCTTGATCCCCGAAAATCATAACACCGGTAAGTACAGTATCTTTCGTAGGGTTAGATAAATCCGATATAAACTTGTCTAATTGCATTTTTACAGTGGGCGCCCATGTTTTTTCAGACATTTCCAACATACTGAACATTTTATTGGATGGGATTTTTTCGATAGGTGTTAATATTTCGAGTACTTTCTTGGCACTTGTCTTCCTAGCGATGATCAAATAAAAATCGGACCGGAACTCATGATTCCTGGATACCCCATCCAATATTTTCTCAATACCTTGTCGAGCCAATTCTTCTCCGATCACCAATACGCGGAGATGGGAGGAATATATTTTTCTAGGTGAGATAGTTGAAAGCTTAGCGAGGGCTTCTATGGTGGTTGGCTGTGCCGCACTTAGAATAGTAACAGGAGAGGTGTATCCTCCGCCCCCTCTTCTGGTTGTGACTTCACTTGGATTCACGATTTGGGAGGTTACTTGTATAAGGTTTCCATCCTTATCCAATCCCATTCCGACTGCTATAGCAAGATCATTCATTTCTCGCCGATCCCAGCAGCCAGTAAGACCAATGGTAACAATGATCAGAAGATAGATAACATTTACACGGCTTCTTCGTCCCATAATGCTTAGCTCCTTTTGGATCTTCGCTGATTCGGTTTGGCAGTGGGAGCATTGTTCTCCCGGATGTTATTGTTCTTACTGATGAATCGAGGCCGTGAGAACAATCCCCATTGTGGTAAACGGAAAATGGTATCTTTTTGATCCGCAAGATTGAAAGGAGCCATGGGTGACATATACGGGACACCGAATGAACGCAAGCTGCATAGATGCTGTACCATACCGATCAACCCTACTGTAATACCGAATAATCCGAAGGTTGCCGCAAAGATCATTAGAATAAATCGGAGAATACGGACTGAAATTCCCATGTTAAAGGATGGAATGATGAAGTTAGCAATGGCCGTAATCGCTACGATAATAACCATAGCGGGCGACACTAATCCAGCCTCTACTGCAGCTTGTCCTATAACCAATGCACCTACTATAGATACAGCTTGTCCTACCGTCTTGGGCAGTCTCACTCCTGCTTCACGCAAGATCTCAAAGGTCACTTCCATTAAAAGCGCCTCGATAAATGCCGGAAAAGGAATTCCTTCCCTTTGAGCAGCCAAACTAATCAATAACGAACTTGGCAGCAGTTCCTGATGGAATGTAGTTATCGCAATATACATAGAGGGTGCTAGCAAGGAGACAAAGAACCCGACATATCTTAATATCCGGATCAAGGTTGCGAATTCTGCTCGTTGGTAATAATCTTCTGCTGATTGGTAGAATTGGACAAACAAGACGGGGGCTAAGAGGACAAACGGAGTACCATCCACAAGTACCGCAAACCTCCCTTCCAGTAATCCGGAAGCCACCACATCGGGACGCTCGGTATTATACAAAGTGGGAAATGGAGTAAAGGTCTCGTCCTGGATCAGCTCTTCAATGTTGCCGCTTTCCAAAATTCCATCAATCTCTATTCTTGCAAGCCGCAGTCTTGCTTCATCAACAATCTTGTCATTAACAATGCCTTTGATGTACATGATCCCTACGGTGGTGTTAGTTACTTCACCAATCGTCATAGTTTCCAGCCATAGATTAGGGGTCTTGATCCTTCTTCGAATTAAGGATATATTCGTGCTTATGGATTCCGTAAATCCCTCCCGCGGTCCTCTAACTACGGATTGAGACGTCGGCTCCTCCACTGCGCGTTTATTCCCCCCTGTGGTATTAGCTGCTAAACCATAGGGATGACCTTCAACCAGAATTACAGTTTCACCAGACAAAATGGAGTTATATAGCGCAAAATAATGGTGAATCAGCTTTGTCTCGCCGATTGCTGGAATACTATTCTTTATCATGACAAAAGGATCCCTTGCACCATCATCCCATTGATGTTGAATCCCTCTGATATTATTGAGAAGGGCTCCCTTGATCTGTTCTTGAACGATGGCAGTACTGGCCAAGCCCTCCAGATATACAAAACCGACTTTCCATCTGCAAGTCGACTCCATATCTATTTCACCTGTGACAACATCAACACTATTGCCGAAAGCATCGTTAATATTCTTAAAGACGGTCTCCAGATCCAAGTGAAGCTGCTTCTGTGCTATATCTGCTTCTTGGTTGTCATCCCCTGACCTTGATCGCTCACGGTTGAATATGTTTAGTAAGGTTCGGGTGATTCCCATACGATTAAGCCTTGGCTAGAGCTTCACGATCAACGGCTCGGGGAGGTTGTTCCATCCACCCATTATTGATCATAATCTTGGCTCCATCATCCGCGTATTTCATAATCTCCGCCGTTAAACGAACATACAAGGAAGCAATATCTATTCTTGGGCTTACTGAAATAGCAGCTCCATATTCACCAATCCCAGAAGCAATAAGAGTAGTAATATGGAACATAATCAGTTTGTCGGAGAATGGCGAAACCTTGGAGGATGATACCTCTGCGTCCCAAGTCATCGGGACAGGTAAATGTTCATTGGTTAACAATGCACCAAATGCTTCGATGTGAGCTGCTGCAATGTCCCTCCCCTTCTCCATAAATTTTCGCACCTCTTTATCCGCCGCAACTTGGCTAAATCCCATGATCAATGCTTTTCCTATTGTGTTGCGTTTGATATTGAAATCAAGATTTCCTATTTCAATAGCTAATAATGGACGTTGGTCGCCAAACCAGTTTCCCAAAAAGCTTTGTTTGTTCACAAAATCCACTTTGTCAGGATAAGGGATTGAGGGAGGTCTAACATAGAGACCTTTTTCTAATGCTACGTTCCTGGATCTGCTGAGCAGCTCCATAGCATTAATCAGACAATTCGAGTAAAATCCAGTCACATCCGATCTCACCGAACTTGACAAAGTTATGCTGTATCCGCTAATTACGAATTTTGCCATGTGTACTACGTATTGCAGCGCAAATGAATCAGAGAACAGCCGGGGAGCTGTTGGATCGACATCTGCATCCGTAAAGCCATGTGGAATAGGAATGTTCTCATTAATAAAAATTTGTTTCACTTTCTTCATTTGGGTCTCTGCTAGCTGTAAACCGAACTCAAGAATAGGTCGAATCTGCGGATCCTCAGCCTTTTCTTTAAAATACTTAAGCCCGCATACCGACATAGAGTCCATAACATACGATGTCCAAAGACTAGCGATTTCGGCTGAGGTTAGACGTGCGTTGTGTAGTTCATTCATGATGTTAGCCTCCTGGTTGATTGTGATTACGTTAGTTTACTTTTGCTGTTGATTGGATTTGGTTCATTCCATACAAGCTTATTTTCAGAAAGAGTACATTGATTGGAAAGATCAAGAGGTAACAAATCGTCGACTCATACAACTTCCAGTTTCGATAAGTAAAAACATGCATATGCATGGCTGCCCATTCAAAAGCGACGGAAGCTATAACCCATGTGACCATGTAGAGAACTCGACGGATGCCAGATAGCGGCCATTTATCATAAAAATACATAAACAGATAGCCATAGAGCGGATAAACGACCGAGTATAATACACAATCCATCACATCTAACTGCGGAGTGTCAAAGGTGTCATAGAAATTAAAAGGGTAGTTCACTGCGAGAATGTAATCCACGGTCGTTCCAAGGAAAGAGTTAAATACAAGCAACACAAAAGTAAGAACGGTTGGAAACCTTTTAGGTAACCTGATAAATATAAATAAAAGAATTATCGTAACTATAAAAACCAGCCATTCATTTGCATCTAAGACTACCGGCAGGTTCACTGGATGTACCCTTCTTTCTTAAAAGAAAATTGAAACCAACGGCTAATCATTAAGGCAACACCAACGCATATGAACCATATCACGAATGAAAAGCCGAAGTTCCATTGTATCAGCTTAATCATGCCTACCCATGCAACCATGTAGTCACCAAAACTCAATAAGATGATTCCGCTAAGAACTATGATTATTTTGTTGAACCTTGTGCGTACTGTGGAAATTACATCAATCAGAATTACTATAAGTAACGGTATGACCACAACACGATTCAAAGCATTTGCCCAGAACATTTGGATTTGCGGGGTTAACTCAATTAGTTTCAAATTCATCGAAACAATTCCTAACAGATTTTGATTCACTACCGCTGCAACCATCCAAATCGCAAGTGCTTCGAGTAGGAATATGTGGTTTCTTTTCCACAACAGGAGCAATTCAGTGACAATGATCAATAGGAGTACAAAAATCAGCATTAAACACCTCACACAGGCCTTATTTCCTCAATTCAATAGGAACATTAACAGGGACATCAAACAACCAGACCCAGAATACGCACATGATCGCAGATATTCCGTACGCGATCAAAGGTTTTCTATAGAAAAGCCATAACATTGGAAACATGGTACAGTCGAATATAGCCGACCACCCAAGACTCCAACCATATTGATACAGGATACGTCCTGTTCTGGAGAATACCCATTCCACCGCAACAAAGATGAAAATCCATTTCAAGTAATGCAGGAATATTTTGCGCGGTTCTTTTGGATAGCTGGACAAAAAAAGTAAGGCAGTTGCAGGAAATGTAATGAAGGTATATACCATCTCGGTCATGCTATGATTGGGTAAAAAATCAGGTTCCAGCTTCCAAAGAAAATGATTGGCCGTAAGGAAGTTATATAGGAGATTTCCCATAGCAAAATACATGAGAGTCGTATGATATTTCTCCCAGTTTCTCCAATCGCCCCATTTCCAAGCTGAAATCAAAGCCCACAAGGCTACAAATAGATGCATCTTCTAATCCGCTCCAACGAGTCGAGTTCATTTCTATACAGATGTAAGGATGTACCTATCATTCCATAAACTTATAAAGATTATGTAACATCTACACATTAAGAAAAGCTTTTCCTCTTTCCACAACAAAAAAAGACTGTTCGCGGACAGTCCTTTGCTGGGAGATATAACCTTACTCTAACTATTGGGTGACTTTTGCGCTCATAGCGGTATTCCTCCCAATTCGGTCACCTTCGGATGCCGCAATATTCCAACGTCGGTCGTTTCCAGACCTGTAACACGAGCTGGGAGCGGGATGTTCAACCAGCGAATGTCCGAACCTTTCAAGCCGTCAGGCAGTTTTGAGAAATAGTCCTCCTGCTTGGCATCTGCTTGATGCAGCTGAAGCTGCCCTTTGGCGTGCCCGTTCAAGCCTGAGGATACACGTCCGAAGTAACGACCGTTTCTAGTCATCACCAGGCTGGACACGCGCCCTTCCTTCCAGATGATACCGACAATCTCTACATCGTAATGGAGCACGGTCTTTCGTTTGTACCAGTCATTGTGGTCTTTGCCTTCCCTATCTAAGCTCGAGAGCCGCTTCCTGACAATTCCCTCCCAACCCTTCGTAACAACCCAGCTCCACAATGCCTCTCCATCTTCGAACACATCCGCCGGAAAAAAGGGAGCCCCCCATTCCGAAGTCAGGTCATTCAACTTCTTGTATCGTTCTGCGTATGCAGTTCCTCGAAGATCCTCATCTCCAATCTGCAGCAGATCAAATATAATGTATTGAACTGGCTGTTGAACTGCAGCGCGACGGATCATTCCAGGGTCAGCCAGTTTATCTCGCCGCTGCATGAGCTGGAAGCTGGGGCGACCGGTGTTCGCATCAAGAATCACTGCTTCTCCATCAAGGAGGAACTTCCCCTTCTTCTGAGAAAGAGCTTCCACCAGATCTGGAAAGTTCCTATTCTTGAGTAACCCATTTTTGGAGTAGAGCTCGACATGCCCGTTATCTACCCACGCAGCGATCCGATATCCGTCCCACTTAAGCTGGTGGATCCACTTATCTCCATTTGGTATTTTGTTTTGAAGGATGGGCGACATCAAGGTTATATCCATCATACTTAAGCACCTGTTTTCTTTCGACGTGTTTTGGTTGTCCCCTTCGAAGGTTTGGCTGTTGCCTGTGCAGAAGACTTCGCTTTCGAAGTAGAAGTCCGTTTTGCAGGTGTCTTCGATTGGGCTTTGCTTTTTTCCGGTTCTTTGCTCGCTTTTTTTGTAGTTGATTCGCTCTTGGATTGCTGCAGGCTCGCTTTCAGCGCATCCATAAGATCGATGACATTCGTTTTCTTAGCCTCTGGTGCCAGCTTTACTTCTTTGCCCTCCACTTTATCTTCAATCGCATTCATCAGCCGTTCGCGATAATCATCCTCGTATTTATCTGGATCAAAAGTCGAGGATAACTGATTAATTAGCATTCTGGCCATCTCCAGCTCCCGATCATCTACCTTTACTTCCTTCGGCAAATTCGGAATTTTTTCTTTGGAGCGGATTTCCTCTGCATAATACATCGTCGACATGGATAGAACACCGTCCACGATGCGGATTGCCGCCAGGCTGCTCTTAGATCGAATGCTAACTTTGGCTACTCCGATCTTATTCGTATCCAACAGAGCTCTCACAAGCAGATTATAAGCATGAACGCCATTATCTTCTGGGGCTAGGTAGTACGTTTTCTGGAAATAGATGGGATCAATTCCTTCGAGATCGACAAAGTCAAGAATACGAATTTCTCTTGAAGTCTCGGAGGCCAGTTGCTCCAGTTCTTTTTTATCGAAGACCACAAAGTGGCCAGGCTCATATTCATATCCTTTTACAATATCACTCCAGCTTACATCGTCGCTACATTTCGGACAGGTCCTATGATATTGGATGGGAACATTGAATTCTTTATGCAGCATTTTCATAGGAATATCATTATCCTGAGTGGCTGTGTACATTTTGACCGGTACATTCACGAGTCCGAAGCTTACGGCGCCTTTCCAAATCGTCTGCATGAGTGTAGCCTCCTATTCGTTTGATTTCCCTGATAGGGTACCCACACATGTAATTAACCGAAGCTTAAACGAATCAATCAGGGAAGATCAACTTTTAGACTATTCCACCCAATAGAGCTAGAATGCTGTTCTTTATTCCTTTTTTATGCAGTTGAAGCCCAAAAAGACCACTGAGAAGATCACTCAATGGTCTAAATTGTGTATTACACTCCTTGATAAGCTGAGATCGCCTTTAGTTGACAACCTATGGTCGAAGTTTGCGTGATGCAGTAGCCCGATTCTGTCTGTTCACCAACAAATACTTTGCATACTGAAGGGGCGTTAAATAGGTTCGATAGAACGTTTTGGCAAGCTTTGCCTTTTTAAACGTGATTCGTTGATCTCTTCCATTCATCTCGATTAATTTGAGGTATCCGTACTTGTCGATTCCCATATCAAACCCAATATCCGCTAGATGTGGGAGCTTATTACCCAAATATTGGGCAAGCTGTAAGGCCACCTTCCGAATCATTTGTTTGGTCTCCGTTACAGGAAACCCACTCGCTTGGAACAAATCCTCACATCTTCTCACGGTGCCACCCTTCGCTACATTCGTCACCTGACGTCCTTTGGCTGCAACCTTCCCTACAATCCCAGTGACCTGCCACTCCCCTCTCCCTCCCCTTTGAACAGATACTCGCAAGTCATAAGGGTTTCCTTTATAAGTAGCAAGCGGAATTGCTTCCTGAATAATGTAGCCTTTCCCATTGATAAAATGATGTATAAAGGTTTGCGCGCTCTTGAGCCCTTTCTGAAGAGGTTTCCCTTTCCGAATAAATAAATTCCAGCTGCTGTCATTGCCTCTGCTAAGCTTAATAATCCCAGTACCTACACTCCCGCTAGTCGGTTTAATAAACATAGAAGAGTAGACCTTCATGGCTTGTATCAAGTTAGCTTTTGAGTATTTGACCGTTCTTGGGAGGTAGGATCGGAAGCTGGTGTTAGCTGAAAGGATATTATGAATTCGGTGTTTGCTGAACCGGTTCAAGCGATTAAAAACATGACTGGAGGCAGAAAGTCCTTTTAGCTTAGAAATTAGGGATGCTTTCAAAGTTATGGCGCGATTATGAGTTACTTTCGGAAATTTTAACCTTGCTAGCCGATATCGTTTTCCGTCGTATGTCATTCCAAGGGCAGACTTATTACTCATTTGAAGCAAGGACATATAAAAAGGTTGTAACTGTAGCTCTTTGGCTGCTTTGTTGTACAGCTTAATATGCTCATAACCTGTATTGTTTCTTTGAATTCCTTTGTATATATTGTGATCTAATAATATTCCAACCCTTTGTTCCATACATTCAACCTTCTTTATATAATTTTCGATAACACAATTTATTCTCCACAGTCATTTAGATACACAGCAAAAGCCCAGTGCCGGATTATATATTTAGGCTGTGTGCAAGAGTCAAGTTCAGAGACGTAATGGCTACTCAGGAATATACTGTACGGAAAACATAGGCTTCCACGAGGTGAGAACATTGCGGATTCTAATTATTGCCCCTGAACAAATACCTGTTCCCCCTCCTACTGGGGGTTCTGTGGAACATTGCATTTTTCAGATTGCTCTAAAAATACCCGCTCAACATTCCGTTACGATTGTAAGCCGATGGCGTCCGAAATACCCCAAAAGAAGCGAAATGGGTCATGTAAAGATTATTCGGGTAGCGGGTAGGAGCAAAAAAGACTATCTCTCGAACGTGCTAAAAGCAGTTAAAGGACTTCATTTTGATGTGATCCAGATCGATAATCGTCCTAGTTTTGTTCATACAGTCAGAGCATGGTTTCCTAATACTCCTCTTTCTGTTTTTTTACATTCGACAACGTTTATTTCACCGCCGATAACATCGATAAGAAAGGTTGATAAAGCCTTTACCGGCGCAGATCTAATTGTTGGGAACAGCCGATCGTTGCAAGCCCATTTAATCCAAACATTCCCCCGTCATAGCCATAAGGTGCGTTTTGTCCATCTTGGGGTAGATTTACAAAAATTCCGCCCCCTTAACACATTCCGTAAGAATCGCGGGAAGCATGACCCCTTTGTAATCCTTTTTGCAGGACGCCTCATTCCAACTAAGGGCATCCCAGTGCTCATAAAAGCTGCTTCAATTGTAAGAAGAACGATTCCATCTGCCAGATTATCGATCGCGGGCGGGGTTGGCAAACGCAGCTATAAAAGGCACTTGAAACATCTAGCGGCATCCTCTTACGTTCCTGTCACATTCAAGGGAAATGTATCCAGAGCCAAAATGCCTTCCTTCTACCGATCAGGCGATTGTTTCGTGTGCCCTTCCCAAGGTCTTGAAGCGTTCGGTCTTGTCAACGTGGAGGCTATGGCATCCGGGATACCTGCTATCGCTTCAAGAGTTGGCGGGATACCAGAGATCATCCGGCATCAACACAACGGGTTGCTAGTAGCCAATTATAGAAGTCCGGCTGCATTTGCCAGTCCAATCATTCACCTTGCAAGGAATCCAAGTCTGGCCAACAAACTAGCTAATCGAGCTCGACAAGATGTACTAAAGAAATTCAGTTGGAATGCTACGGCCCAAAAATTAATGAATATTTATAGTTCACTTTAAACAGAAAAAACCGCAGGAGATCACTCCAGCAGTTCTTTGCGGTTGAGTTCAGTTAGCGCGTGAAAGGGCATGCGGATGGGTTACGATCCACTTCGTTTCTCCACTCCATCCCCATGCCCTTTTTGTGCTACTTTCCATCAATGTGTCCCTAGATCAAACTCTCCCTGATCCCTTGTGGTTCCATGTCTGATTCAATTAGTCGGATGGCTGCTCCTAACGAGCGTAAGTTTCCAATAATATTGTCATACCCGCGTTCCAGATGTTCCACACCGGTAATGAATGTGGCGCCCTCCGCTACCAACCCGGCAAGGACGAGACAAGTACCTGCACGCACATCAGTAGTATGCACCCAGCTTCCTGTTAGCGGGCGACCGCCTCTAATAAAAGCACTGCCCTTCCTCAGCTCGATTTCTGCACCCATGCGGCGCAGCTGCGGGATATGGCTGAAGCGATTAGGATATACCTTTTCCGTAACTATACTTTTCCCTTTGGCCATAAGTAATAACGCCGTCATCGGCTGCTGCAGATCGGTCGCAAAACCAGGATACATCGACGTTCGAATTCTGGTCGCTTTGACAGTATCCGCTCCGTAAGCGGTTATGCTGTTCTCTCCTGTATCAATCCTTAATCCAACTTCTTTGAGCTTTGCAATGCAAGATCTCAAATGCTCCGGAATCACATTCTCAACGGTTATCTGACCTCCAGTTATACCCGCTGCCATTAGAAAGGATCCAGCAACCAGACGGTCAGGGATCACCATGTGAGTCCCCCCGTTCAAATACGGTACGCCTTCAATTCGGATACAGCTAGTGCCGGCACCATATATTCTTGCCCCAAGTTGATTAAGCAGCGAGGCCGTATCCACTACTTCCGGGTCCAATGCTGCCTGGTGCAGATTCGTTCGCCCTTTGGCTCGGACGGCTGCCAGCATGGCGTTGATCGTTGCTCCGCAAGTAATCGTATCAAAAAAGATGTCTGTCCCCTTAAGCTCGTTCGCCTCTACTGTGTAATAGTCATCATGGATGTACACTTTGGCTCCCAGCGCCTGAAAAGCTTTTATATGTTGATCGATTGGACGGGATTTGAAGTCATCCCCTCCCGGGAATCCAATAGACACTCTTCCGAATTTAGCCAACAATGCTCCCGCAAAATAATAGGAGGCTCTATAGGATGAAGCTTTTCCAGGATCAATTACAGCGCTATGTATGAATCGCGGGTCTAATTCAATAGCACCATCACTATTCCTTCGAATCTCAAGCCCGATATCTCGGCCTATTTGACTAATTACTTTTACATCTTCAATATCCGGAATACCCTCAAGTCTAACGATATCATCAGCGAGACATGAAGCGGCCAGAAGAGCAAGAGAGCTGTTTTTCGAACCGGAAATTTGTACAGAACCACGAAGAGCGCTAGTTTGCTCCACTTTTATATAACGCATATAAGGTTAGCCTACTTTCCTTGTTCATTGTATAAATCCGTCTCAAGAACATATCCAATACCGCGTATTGCACTGATCAGGAAAGTGTCCTTCCCGTACTTCTTGCGGATCCGATAAATGAGAGCATTCAGTTCATCCTTGTGAACATCGGGCTGCCCGTTCGCTCCGAAGATCCGATCTGCTCAAACCGTTTGTTTGATCTCCTGAATGGATACCATGCGGTTGGAGTGATCGTGGAGCAGCTTGATAAGCAAATATTCTTTCTCCGACATGACTATTCGATTCCCGTTCACCAAGCACTCACGTTTATCCCAATCTATCGTAATGTAACCTGGCGTCTCTTTTGAATGTTGGAAAATGCTTGAGGGATCGAATTCCAAGGTTTGATCGACGAATAAATGAGAGAAATGAATCACTGTCATCCCTTTGGCGAGCTTTATAATATCAAAGGATTGCAAGGGATAAGGCTGATGCGGTACCGCCAACATCCCATTGATCTCTGTGCCGTGTCGACTTCCCAAATCATATAAGACGGCTTGATTATTCTCTTGGCGAATCTCAAAATGTTTACGTGATATAAATGCGTTCGTAAAAGCAATATCTGGTGAATAATCGGCCGATGTTCTTCCTATCCGTGTTTCTTTTGATGATAGATTCAGGCAAGTTCCTGGTCGAAAAGGCTCCCCCCGAACAACATACAGACATGCAAATGGCTCCAGTTTGGTTCCCTCCGTGTAATTGGCATCGGGTCTACTTTCATCATAACCTAATAGCTTTCATTATAATAATAACAAGTCACTGATGGGAGGATCATATTATGGAAATCAGTGAGATTACATTAGAAGCCTCCTGTTAAATTCATTTTACAACAACCGGTATGTACGGTCATAAGGATCCTTGTCTACCAATTGACACGTTCCGTCCGCAACAAGTTCATCTAAGTAGATACAGACAGGTGCATATATATCCGGTTTTCCCGTGCTAAAACGCTTGTCTGAAGTCCCCTGCTCTTTGATAAGCATCTCGCAAATGACCAGTGAACTGCTGACACCAGTCTTCAAATAATGCAATACATGGTTCTTGAATGCCTGAGAAAGCTCCAGCGAGTCTACTCCATAGACAACTGAAGAGTGGTTAATCGGACTGATAGAAGGTGTAACCTCTTCGAACAAATTCAAGACAGCCTGATTCCCTTCAAAGACTACATCACTAGAGTTAGATTCTTTACTCTTGCCAAGTTTAGCCGATGCAGGAGATACTCCATATTGATGTATGCGAATCAACCTTCTCACTCGGTTAATTTGTCGATCCAGTAATGGCAGCTTTAAGTCCAGGTGACATTGAACATCATCCGGAAACTTGAACAGTTCCGGCATATATCCGATTGCATTTTCCACATTCCAGTTATGATTTATTTTGTGAAGAATCTCATTAAGCTCAAAATCAATCGATTGAAACCCATTCAAGATTTGACTCACAACTTTGGCGTCTATACCGGTGTGCAGCTCGAGATGTGTAATTCCGAACTTATGAGTTACTCCTGTAGTTTTGTTCTGAACCGTATGTTGATAACGTAAAGAGCGGCCGCATTCGCATTTCAACTCGTCAGTTACAGCTCCTGCGTCTATATAATTTACATAAATCCAGTCATCTACAAGCCGCTCAATTTCTTCAAAAGTAGCATCATCCGGAATGTTGGATCCTTTCTGACTTGCCATGACACGCGCAAATACAGTTCTTCTTCCCCGTTTCATCGACTCATTCAGGAATAGTTGTTGGTCGGGGTTTAAATTATTCATCCATTGATCGCGTTCCTCAATAGACAGATCGTATATCGAAAGCAATTTTGATCACCTCGATTTGTATATAGTGTCACAACATTGGTCTGCACCGTCTATTTTATTGATTTCTAACAAACTCCTTATCCAGCGGTACCCTTCATCAACAAATTGCTTGCTAGGCCTGCAGTGCGGGGTATGCTCGAACACATAAATAATGTCCTCCATATGGGAAAAGAACTCAATAAAAGGTTGGATCTTATATTGAATGCCGTTCTCTTCGTGAGAAGGGTGAACAGGAATCCAAAAATAGTCATTTCCCTCTATGTGCACATTGTGCAGGTGGACCGTTTTAATGTAACGCTCCCATTTCTTCAGATAAGCTAGCGTTTGATCCTGAACAGCTAATAAGTAATCTCCAATATCGATACATAGTTTCAGCTCATACTTCTCCCATACTTCCAGAGGGAACTCATGCAGATATTGAATCCCGAGAGGACTGCGTCCTATTCCTAGCTTAGGCTCACAAATAAACGGGATACCATATTGTTGTTGAAGATGGCTTAATTTCTGAAGACCCTCTTCTATCAACTCATTGGCATTCTCAACCTTTTCTTTAAAAAACGGAAAGTGAACCAGGATATAATCGGCTCCTACAGCCGAACATTGCGCTGCCTCTTTTTCCAGCTGCGCCCATGCATTGTCCGGATCATATTTGACTGGGTGGATCAGATCGTTTTTACTTCCCCCTCGAAACAAAGGCGCATGCACTCCGAAAGGAATTTGATGCTGCTTACTTAGATCCAGAAAAGTATGTAATGCTTCCTCATCCGAAAACTCACCGATTTCAATATAGTCAATGCCTTCCCAGAATAACTCCATCAAATGATCCGAATTAGATAAAATGGTGCTTCCCGAGACACCTAGTTTATGGTCTTCCATACCTATATGCTCCTTTTCGAAAAACGGCATCTTCTAAGTATTCGTGAGAAATTGGCGATTTCCTACCTATTTACTTTTCAGCAGCGATATGATATCTTAATTTCCATACCTATAGAAATAACGAAATAAACAGAGGGAGTGGTAACGATGGTCGAAGATAACTTGGAAGTTCGTCAAGCTGTCAAAGTATATAAAGCACTTGGTGAACCGACACGTCTCAAAATCGCCATGCTGCTTACCGAAGAGAGGAATCTATGCTGCTCCGACATCGGAAGCAAGCTGGAATCCGTGGCCGGCTCAACTCTTTCTCATCATCTGAAGCAATTAACGGACTGTGGACTGTTAGACCTCCGAAAGGATGGAACCTATATTTACTACAGCGTGAATCGTCAAATAGCGCAAAAATATGCGCCTTATTTGTTGATGTAATTTTTTTTCGGCACTATTTCTATATTTTTAGAAATATAAATTTATCGTAAATACGAAAGGAGCAATATCATGTCAAACACTTGGAAAATTTATATGCTAGCCGCCGTCAGCTTCCTGGTCGGTACATCGGAGTTTATAATTGCGGGCATATTGGATAAGGTTGCTATAGACATTGGGGTCTCAGTAGCTGCAGCAGGTCAATTAATTACGGTCTTCTCGCTTACTTATGCTTTTGGGACACCGATTCTTATGGCCCTTACAGCACGTACGGAGCGTCGTAAGCTGCTTCTCTACTCTCTTATTGTATTTGTAATTGGGAATGGAATCGCAGTTTCATTACCAGGTTTTAATTTTCTTATTGTTTCCAGGATCATCTTAGCTTTGAGCACCGGAGTTTTCGTAGTAACGGCATTGACAGTTGCATCCAAGCTGGCTCCTCCTGACAGACAGGGAAGCGCAATCGCTACGCTAGTAATGGGCTTCAGTACCTCCCTCATCGTAGGCGTTCCTTTAGGCAGAGTCGTAGCTGCGGCCTATGACTGGAAAATGATATTTGGAGGAATCGGAGTTCTGGGACTGTTCGCTATACTGATTATTGCCCTCTCGATTCCTAAAACTGACGGTGAGGAACCCGTGCCACTCGTCAAGCAATTGGCTCTGCTCAAACAACCGAAGATAGCATTGGCGCTGTCCGTTACCTTCTTCTGGATTGGCGGATATTCCATCGCTTACACATATATTTCCCCGTTCCTTCTAGACGTTACAGGTATGAGTGAGAAGGCAGTGAGTGCAGGATTGTTCGCTTTTGGGATTGCGAGCTTGGTAGGCTCGAAGCTCGGCGGATATAGTACGGACCGCTGGGGAGCTCCTAGAACTTTAATTAGCGGAATGCTGCTACATGCAGCTGCGCTGATTGTGTTATCACTAACGGCACAGTCCTCAATTGTTGTGTTCGGATTGTTAATGATATGGGCGTTTGCTGCCTGGTCATCAGGTCCAACCCAACAGTATCATTTAATAACCCTCACACCAGGAGCCTCAGGGATTATGTTAAGCCTGAATAGTTCCGTAATTCAGCTAGCAATGGCAGCAGGTGCCGGGATTGGCGGCGTTGTGGTGGAACAATCCTCACTCGCCTCCATCAGTTGGATCGGTGCGGCAGGAGTTATGATTGCAGCCCTGACCGCCACCTTGTCCTTCCGGCTCTCAACCTCCCGCGCTCACCGGAAGTTAGAGGAGCTTCATTTAAGAGAATCCAAAGCCTGATCGCTCTGCTAATGCTCCCGTCATGCCAGGCGGAGCAGCAGGTTCATGCCTGCTGCTCCGCCATAATCGTTATAGTTTCTTATCGATCATTACTTTAATGTTATGGACAAGTTGGATAGACGCTTCGATCTCCACTTTTCGCGTTGATACACTCTCCACGCTGCAACCAACCGGTATCCCTTTTTCTATTCCATAATCTAATAATTCCTCGAATATTTGTTGGCACAGGTTTACAGACTTATCCAGGATATCAACGGAATACTTAAGATCATTTTCAAGCCATCTTGGGATACTTATACCGAGCCATTTCATGAATTCTAAGGTTTTCGGTGAACCGCAAGGCGCCAGATTTATAAGGATAGGCACCATTTCCATTTGTTGATCCAGACAGTGGTAATAATAGTCGGATAAGAAGTTTTTGGCTGCCTCAACATTGAAAGTAGCTTGGGATATAAAAAATTTACAACCATTGCTTACTTTATTCGCAACACGGATATGCTCATCGTTATTTTTCATGTGTCTTTCAGGTATAACAACGCCGCCAAGCAGCAGGTTCCCATTCAACCTATTGCTTAATTGGTAAGCGTCTGATAGTCGCAACTTGACCTCTTGTTTACTAGAAGAGGCTCCAACAAACACCGAGAATCTGTTTTCTTCTTTATCGGACAACATCCAATCACACATTTGATCTTCCGTATGCTTGCCGACACAACGATAAATAATCTTTGGTACTTGAAGCTGACTAAGGTACTTCTTGCTGTATAGGGTTGGATCAATCGTTGAGATGTATGGAAACGGTCTTTCCTCATCGATGCGATCCGCTTCCTCCTGAACATCATAGAGTACTAAGCCATCAATGGGGAGGTCCTTCATTCTGTCATACTGTTTCTGAGCAATCTCTGCAATCTTGTCTGCGGTATGATTCGTTTTTGGAGGAGTAATGCCATACGTCAGAATACCGGCCTGCTTGTTAACTATTTTCTCCTTTAACATGCTACACCACCTTATGATGTAAAATATTTAGATTTGATGACGTTAATATGGTGTGTTTCATGACCTGCAATAATAAAAGCGGCTGCCCTCGCTGACAAAGGTTGCCCATTGAATTGTCCACGACGGGTGAAAGCTGGACCCTTGAGATTAGCTAATAATGACAAGGTTGCTTGGCGGACAGCAGAATAATCGTTTAGTACCTCCGCCATAGTAAGTTCATCACAGCAAGCATTCCTAACAAAGAGGTCACGGTCGTACCCTGCGAACTCTCTTGCGTCCCCGCGTGCAATTCTCAGTAACCGATAATTCCATAACCGCTCTACATCTGCAATATGCCCTATTATAGATTTGACACTCCACTTCCCTTCCGCATATCGATACCCAGCTTTTTCTTCCGTTAGGTTCCGCAGGAATTCAAGCGTCTTGCGGTGTTGGTCTTGCAGAATATTGAACAGATTCCCTTCTGGCACTAAGCTGATATATTGTTCTGCTGCTGGTAAATACTCATCTACTCCTGGCCTTGTGTTCATTTAAGACCTCCTGATGGTTAAGTTTATTGGATAATTCCGATTACACCGAGGCGGCAGTTTGTTCCTGTACAACTTTCACGGTTTCCGTGTATGAGCTCCAATTCAAAATGATGACTTCCTTGGGCTAGATCATCTGAAATGAAGAACATATGATACCAGCTATTTTCTTTTAACCAAACCGGGCGATCCCGTTCCGATGTTAGCCATTCACCATGATCAAGCCGGTAACGAAATTCACAAGACGATAACCCAAAATCTGTTCCTAAAGTAAGTCCTCTCCCTTCAAACGAAAAAGATAAACGGGCACCGACTGCCGAACTTTCGATAGCTTGATCAATCCATTCGAGAAAGGGATACCTGCGAATAGTCCAAGGTCCATCCAGTTTTACTTCGGAAAAAGGTAATATAGTAGCGTTTTCCCAATTCAATGGATGCAACGGCTCTGGAATCTTCGTATCGTCGGAGGAAAGCTCCATTTCAGAAGTAAAGCTGAAAAGCTCTTTTTCCAAATAAGCAATTACGCTATGCCCATAACTAAGACTACCGCGGCTGGTGGGATGCAAACCATCTGGCAGCCATTCCTCCCAGCGCATTCTCCCTTTCCGGACTTCATCCAGTGCGTAGAGCCCCATCCAAACGGAACCGATGCCATAATGCTCAGCCAATTTCTCGAACTCTGCGATCGTAGGCGGCATCTTTTCTTCGATCATATCATTATACATGAGCTGAGAGAACGTATACACCAAAACAATGTCTCGTCTATCACTTGCCATCAGTTTCCGTACTAACCCTTCGCGAGTGCGCATCCGTTTGTCAGGGGACTCATGAAAATCGTTAACGGCATAATCGATAAATACAAGATCACACCCGCGGTCAATTAAGTCTCGCTTAGCCCTAAGTACGGCAAGTTCACTGCCAGTCGCACCGATTGCTGCATTTTCCACGAATATTCTAACATCAGGAAATTGCTCCACAAACCAAGCAATTACCGGCTCCGGCCAGTTATGGCGCGCTCTGGCATCTGTTATTGATCCTCCAATAAAACCGAGTGTAAGTTCCCCAGTTGTAATTTGGTTTTTAGTCCTCATTAATGGTTTCCGGTGTTTTAAGATCTCCATCTTTTTCACTTATCCTCTCCAAATGAACTGATCCTTCTTTCCTCTTAGACAACAGGAGGAGGCCTTCCTAAAAGTCGTCAGACTTCATAGGAAAGCCTCTTCGATACCTGCTAATGGGTTACATTTACAATCATCGTATCGCTGGATGTGGCTCCCGCATAGTTTACAAGCTCACCCCGATACTCATAGGTGCCTATTGCTTTATTCGCTATAATTGCAATTGCCGATTGGGCTGATGGGGTATTGTTCGTCAAGACTTGTGCATAGATGAGAATACCGTTCTCGTATAAATGGTACACACTACCATTCGTACCCCACCACATATTCATGCTGACGTTGAAGTTACCGTCTCCATCCCAATTATTATTGGATACAACCGGCTTGGCCGGAGCGGCCTGTGTCACCGTCACTACGTGTGTGCCGCTGCGCGTAGTTCCGAATGCGTTCGTAAGCTCTGCATAGTACTGATAAGTCCCATTCATCCTGCCATTAATTGAGGTTGTTATTGCCTGTGCGTTAGGTGCATTGTCAACGAGAATTTTCGTGTCGATTAACAGTCCATTCTCATATAGTTTATAAATTCTACCGTTATCGCCATTCCACATATTCATTGCAATATGGTAATTCCCGTCCTGAAGACCTGTATCGTACCCATTGTCATCTGAAAGGATCGGTGCTCCCGGTTTGGCAGTGCTCTGCGAAGAGATATTGCTGACAACCGCAGTTGACGTGCCATGATTACCTGCTGCGTCGATATACTCGAATGAGAAGCTGCCATTATAATAAAAGGTGTAGCTGCTTGAACCCCCATTGTTCGTGATCACAACAGGTTCGCTAGGTGTAATCGTTGCGACAACTTCTTGAGTGGACGATGTTGCAGGGTTATACAATATTGTAGCGGTTGGTGCCGTTTTATCGATATTGCTTACTACATAATAGGTTACATTGGATACGTTGCCTGCGGCATCCATTCCTCTGGCATACACCGTATCATTGCCGGAAACGACGATTGGAGCCGTATATGCTGCCCATGAACTGCCAGCACCCACTTTATATTGTTTCACTGCTGCGTCTCCCGGATAGCTAATCGTTACGTTGACATCGTTGTGGGTCGGTACTGTAAGATCTGCCGATATGGTTGCATCCTCAGGAGATGTCTTATCGATCTTAACGATTGTCGTCTTATGGTCTTCGACATTGTTAGCATTGTCTACACTCCAATATGTTAGTGTATGTTCTCCTTCAGTTGTCAGGACTACCGTTGTTCCAGCAAGTTGAATTCCACCGTCTACTGAATAATAAGTAGCGGCAACGCCTGACAGATTGTCTGCCGATTCAAGGTTTACGGTCACATGATTCACGTACCAGCCATTTTGTCATCCGGCTGTGCAGGTGACACGGTCGCTGTTGTAACGGGCGCCAGCGTATCGAATACGATTTTGCCATATAAGCCGGTGTCCTTGGCGTTGCCGATTCCGCTTGACCACTCCAACCAGCCGATACGTCCGTTTCCATCGTTCGCATTCACAAGCAAAGATAAATACATAGGTTTATTCGCATTATAAACATACGGATACAGTTCCGACCAATCAATATGAATCTTATAGATCATTTTATCGGCCTGCGTACGGTCGACTGACAAGCTTCCGTACTGGACGATTTGGTTACTTGGTGTCCAGTTCGAAGGCAAATCCCCTCCGATATAAGGGACTGTAGACTTATAGAGTACCGGACCGCTTGCAGTAAGCGCCGCTTGAAACTCCACTTGTCCACCAGGTAAACCCACACCGGAAGTATCGATGCCAAATTGTACACTATCGCCGCGCCAATAGTTTCCTGCCGTTTCATTCTGAATAAATGCAGCATCCGTCACTTCGAACACCAGGTCAAGCCCATCGGCTGCAGCACCTACAGCAGCCTTAGCGGTAAAACCTTGCGGTTGTGGTCCGGCTACACTTTGGAACCTCCAATTCTGATCCATCCATTCTAGATCCGTGTTCAAGACTCCCGTTGCATGATCAAACAATGGTCCTTGTTTACCATTAGCAGTCGGAATATCGAGGCTGCGCTTGACTTTCTCATAATCCGACAATAGTACATTATCCGTTGTCTGCAAGCCCGCAAGAAATGCTGCATCCAAGTTGCGAACAAAATACATTTTGTTCGGCTTAAGAAGTAGAGTCGGGGAAGCAATCTCGGTCTCCCCTGTCCAATCCCGAACAGTTGTTTGAGCGGTAAAGGCGCCCGCAAGCTGAGAATCAAGCGAACCGCTATTCAAGTCGTCTGTCCACACAACAAGAAGAGGCTGTCCATCATTTTCGAAATATACCGCTTTTTGATTGTTGCTTAACGTGTATTCACCGCGATATACCACATTATTTCCAAGTGTCTCCATGAGCCTGTGCATGACGACCGCACCGAGTCTTGGCTCAATCCGTGGTGTTTTGCGGAACAATCCGGAGGCATGCGTAAACCACCCCTCCTTCTGGGCAAACGGCAACGCTTCAACCTCAGTTAAATTCATCATATCGAAGTAAGCGATTTGTTCGACTTGATGCTTCATCTGGAACATAAAGTCGAGTAGCATTTTTTTGGCGATCTCGAGCTCCGTAGGAACGACTGTCAACCCCGAAGCGTTCACTACCCCCGCATGGCTTTCCGAAGTCACCCACGGCTTGGAAGCAACGTTAAACAATTGATCCAATTCCACAAAATCACGCGGGTCTGGAAACATTCCGTGTAGGGACAGCTTATCGAAATAGCTGGCTCCGCCCAAACGCAGCAGTTCGTTGTAAAACGGCAAGTATCTGCGACCGCCTAACCCGCCAATCCAAATTTCAGAATCGGGTTGCACGCTTTTGATCGTCTCATACCCTGTTCGCAGGAGCTCTACAAACTTCGCAGGGGTATCATGCCAGAAAATGCTTCCCCCAGGTAAATGCGGCTCATTCCATACTTCCCACTTTTTGATCCGATCACCATAACGCGACACCAACGCCCGCAGGAAATTGGCAAAATCGTTCATGTCGGCAGGTGCATATGCCGCATAGCCCGGAACGGCAATATATATACTCGTATCTTCCGGATGCGATGATGCCCACTGAGGTGTGTATAAAATGTTGCCGACTAGATCCATTTCGTATTTTTCCAGTAAATTGATCTGCTGGTCGAATGCCGTCCAGTTAAAGACGCCCCGCTGCGGTTCAAGCGCCCAAGAAGTCGTTGTAAACTGCGTCCCCCAAGGAATAGAGTGGATTCTCGCAAAATCAAATCCTATCAAGTCTGCGAGCTGGATCGCGTTTTCTCCTTCAAGCTGGTAACTGAAGCCAAACATCGGATTGCGATCATCACGGCTTTTTGACTGGCTCTCGGTCACTGCAACTGCGTAGCGGGTGCGTGTGAAATCCTCTGCCGTCCCTTTGGCGGAAGTTGCCTTGTATGTCTCAGTCAAGGGCAAGGACCCGCTTACACCCTGTTTGGTATAGTCGAAAGCGATTTCATAATATCCTTCACTACTCGGTAACCAGGTCCATCCGTTCGTAAGTAAAGTCTGACGATCCACTGATAGTTGCGTTATCACCTGATTGTTAGTATCGTAAACGGTTCCACTCACCGTCTGCACCGTATTCGGAAGTCTTCCGTCGATCACTTGAAACACTACGTTTTGTCCGAGTTTCCACCAGCTGCCAAATGTATTCGCTTTTAAAGAGAAGTCGTCAACATACTCCATTGCTACATCGTCGTAATAAATCATGCCCTGATTGTTCACAGCAGTACTTCCTCTTGATGTAGCTAAATGCAAACGAATTTGATTCGTTCCCGCCGGGAACTGGCTGCTGTTTATGGTAAATGTAATGTCTGTCCAAGCACTGCTGCTTAGCATGACGGTCGGAGCAGTGACCGTATCGAGAAAAGCGCCGTCCTTCCAGTAACTGATGAACACCCACGGACTATTGCCCGCATAGTCCGCCGACTTTTTCACTTTCACCGTAGTTTTAATTTTTTGCATGCTGCTGTCAAGCAGAATCGCCTTTGAAGTCCAGCCTGCAGCCCCTGCATCCGTGGCGCTAACATACACGGACTTCGTTCCACTGCTCGCTTCTGCAACGGTCACGCCCATATCGACCGGGATCGTTCTACTCCACAAGGAGGATGCCCAGTTTACAGGGACCTGCTTAGCTTGATTCAGTGTGGTTTCCTCGAATCCAGGATTGTCCACAGCGTAGTAGGTCGTAGTCGTCACAGTTAAAGGATTGCTTGCAGATGAACGATTTCCCGCTGCATCTTTGGCTTTGACAGTGAAAGTATAACTATTATTCGCTGTAAGTCCGCTTACTGTATACGTAACCCCTGTAACCGTGCCTGCTAGCGTAGTCCCATTGTAAATTTCATATCCTGATACACCTACATTATCTGTTGACGCGTTCCAGTTTAATGTAACATTGTTCATCGCAATCGCTGACGACACCAACCCTGTTGGCGCTGTCGGCGCTAGTGTATCATTTATAACAACAGCATTACTTGCACTAGATACGTTTCCCGCTGCATCTTTGGCTTTGACAATGAAGGAATAAGTATTATTCGCTGTAAGTCCGCTTACTGTATACGTTACCCCCGTAACCGTGCCTGCTAGCATAGACCCGTTGTATATCTCATATCCAGTTACACCCACATTATCTGTTGAAGCTGTCCACGACAAATTCACGCTTGTATCCGTTTGCCCCATTATTAAGAGATTTGTCGGAGCAGAGGGTGCTTGCGTATCCGGAACCAGCTCCATTTTTACATCGTCGTAATAAATCACTCCCTGATTGCTCGCGGTCGAATTTCTTGACGTAGCCAAATTCAAACGAATATGATTCGTTCCCGCCGGATACTGGCTGCTGTTTATTGTAAACGTAATGTCAGTCCAAGTGCTGCTGCTCAGCGCTGCGCTTGGAGCCGTAGTCGTGTTAAGAAAAGTGCCGTCCTTCCAGTAACTGATAAACACCCAAGGGTTATTGCCGGCATAGTCCGAAGACTTCTTCACTTTCACCGTAGTTTTGATCGTCTGCATGCTGCTGTCAAGCGGAATCGCCTTCGAAGTCCATGCCGCAGCTCCTATATCCGTGGCGCTTATATAGACAGACTTCGTTCCACTGTTCGCCACTGCTGTGGTCACACCCATATCGACCGGGATCGTTCTACTAAACAATGATGCTGTCCAATTTATCGGAACCAGCGTCGCTTGATTCATCGTCGTTTCCTCGAATCCGGGATTGGCCACATTAATAACATTGTCCGCGTGAATGCGTGTAGGCATTACTGGGAACAACATAGCAATCATTGTGCCAAGCAGCAACCATTTAACAAGTGTCTTCATAAATAAGTCCTCCTCTGATTTTATTCATTACAGAGGTTAGTCTAAGCTGAATCGTTCTTTAAAGATATGCGACAATTTATACTTCCTTATCTTATATTATCTTGTTAGAGGACTTTATCCTTTTACGCTTCCTAGCACAATCCCTTTCATAAAGAAACGTTGAATGAATGGGTAGACAAGCAGAATCGGCAGCGCTCCCAAAAAAATTTGCGCCGACTTGGCCGTCCGATCCGATACTTCCGCCAATAATTCCAAATCAACGCTGCCAGTCAAAAGTGTATCTACTGCGGAAATTACAGTATAGAGATAACTCTGTAACGGATAATTCTCAGGTGAGTTCATGAAGATAATGCCGTCAAACCAAGCATTCCATTGCCCAACAATGGAAAACAACGTTATCGTTGCTAACGACGGCGTTGACAAGGGGACATAAATACGCCACAAAACCGTCCAATGGCCTGCTCCGTCGATATGCGATGCCTCTTCCAGTTCTTTGGGTAAGCCTCGAAAGAAATTGAGTAAGATAAGAATATTGAATACCGGTAAGGCATGAGGCAATACAAGCGCCCAAATCGAATCAATCAAGCCTAATGCTTTGATCGTCATATACAAGGGAATTAGTCCGCCGCTAAATAGCATCGTGAATACAAAAATCCATGCGTAAATCGTTCTTCCTTTCAAAACCGTAGAGTCCTTGGATAACGGATATGCGACCAGAATAACAAGCAACATATTCAAGGAAACACCAAGCACCACACGTTGTAAGGTTACTCCGAGCGAACGCAAAAACTCCGGCTTCTGAACAATAAATTCGTATGCCCTCCACGTGAAATCTACCGGCCACAGCTTGACTAAGCCTGCTGCAGCAGCAGAGCTGGAGCTAAGCGATATAGCTAATAAGTTAATAAGCGGTAATATACATAAGACGGCGAGTCCGAGCAAAAACGTATAATTGAACGCAATAAATAATCTTCTTGAGCCTGATGGGTGTTCAACCATTCCCCCTCCTCCTTTCATTAGAAAATTCGATAGTTTGCCAAGCGATATGCAAGAAAGTAGGATGTTGAAAGCAGAAGGAAAGAAACAACAGATTTAAATAGTCCAACGGCTGTTGCAACGCCATACTGGGCATCGACAATACCAATCCGGTAAACAAAGGTATCGATAATATCGCCGCTTTGGTAAACCACAGGACTGTACATATTAAACACTTGTTCAAATCCGGCGTTCAAGACGTTCCCTATGCTTAAAGTGACCATTAACACAATAATCGGGGTCATGCCAGGTAAGGTGACATGCCACATTTGCTTCCAACGGTTAGCGCCGTCAATCACAGCCGCTTCATAAAGCGATGGATTGATACTTGTGATGGCGGCAAGATATATAATGGAGCTAAAGCCAAATTCCTTCCATTCATGTGTAAGTACCAGGGTAAAAGGAAACCAACTGTTATCTGCCATCCGAAAAATAGGTTTGAACCCTAACCATTGCAAGCTTTGGTTGACAATCCCTGTAGACGGGGACAAAATGTCCATTAAGATTCCGCTCAAAATAACCCAAGATAAAAAATGCGGTAAATAAACCAATGTCTGTACAGTACGTTTAAAAAACTCTCTACGCATTTCATTAAGCAATATGGCCACAGTAAGCGGTACGACCAGCCCGGCAATGATTTTCATGCAAGCAATATAAATCGTGTTCCATATGACCTGGTAAAACCCCGGCAGCTTAAAAACGTAAGTGAAATTGTCGAAGCCGATCAAAGGTGAGCCCAATATACCCTTGGCCGGTGTAAACTTCTGAAAGGCAATAATGATACCCATCATAGGCCCGTAGCTGAAAATAAGTACAATCAATAAGCCTGGGATAATCATCAAATGCAAAGGAAGCTGCAACCTCCATTTATTATTCATTTTCGTTTCATCTCCCTTGCCTGTCTCGTAGAAAGGAAGAGGTCATGAGGCTTTTACACATCCCCAAGACCTCCAGCTTCATTATTTATTTTTACTATAATAATCGTTGATTTCTTTTGTAATCACATCGCCGCCAGTGCTTTTCCATTGACTAACGTACTTATCAAAATCACTAATCGGCGCTGCACCCATAATGATCCTCGTCATCATTTCGATCTGAAGCTTCTCAAGCGTAGAATTTTTCTCTACCAAGGTTGCCGTTGGAGCCCCAGTAAAAGCGTTGTATTGATAGGTTTTGTCTTTCAAATAATTGTTGAAGACTGCGAACGAGCCTCCCAACCCAAAGGTCCGTTCTGAGAACCACATGCTGTCGTCACCCTTACGGAAGGCCGAGATCCGAGTGAAATGAACAGATGCAGGAAAGCCGAGCTTGCTCCCATCACCATTGTTTTTTAATTCATCCATTACCTGCAAATGAGCTTTAATATTAACATCGGCGGGATCAATTAATAGCGGGAAATACTTTCCTGGGAAAATTCCGGTTGTGGTATCGGTTACAAAAGGATTTTTTGAACCGCTATAATCGGTTTGATAATATTTCTTTAAATAAAGATTCAATAGTTTGATAACGGCTTCAGGATTCTTTAACCCCTTCTTCACTACAAAGAACGATGTCGCCGAATCATTTGCTTGCGGTAAACTCGGTTTGCTGTCTGCGGAAACGATCGGAAATGCCTTCCAATCTGCTGATGGATCGTTTTTACGGTTATCCTTCAAGAAGGCCGTGGCGTCAGCATAATAACCATAGGCCATGCCTAGCTTCCCTGCTGCTGCGTCCTCGGATAATTTTTTCCAAGGCTTCACGGAAAATTCTTTGTCAATAATGCCGTCTTTATAGAGCTGCTGCAGTTTTTCCAAGGCTTGTTTCATCTCAGGCTGAATCCCGCCGAACACGAGTTTATCGGAAGCATCCTTGACCCAAAACGTCGGATAAGCATGATAGGCGTTGAATAGACCGGTTAAGGAGCCGAAACTTTGTAACAATTCATTGTTTACCCCAATCCCGATTGTATCCGCCTTGCCATTGCCATCAGGATCGTTCTTAGCGAATGCGGTAGCGATCTTATATACGTCATCGATTGTTTTCGGCTCTGCTAGATTTAACTTTTGCAGCCAATCGGTACGAAGCCATATTACACTCGAGGAAACAATACCGCTACCCGCATTTGTTATAGGAAGTCCCATTAGCTTGCCATTGAATGTAACGGACTTCATGGCCGCTCCTCCGTCTACGTGCAGCATTTCCTTCGTATACGGCGTTGCATATTTTTCATATGCAGACGTAAGATCCTCGACTAAATTGGAATCAATCAGGCGCTGCATCACAACACGACTGACGGACATAAAATCTGGAAGATCTCCCGAAGCAATCGTTACATTCTGTTTTTGATCATATTGCGAGCCATCGACAACCCATAGGTTTTTTACTTTTATCCCTAATTCATTTTCCAAAATCGGCGTCCAAATGTTTTTATCGAGCGATTCTCCTTCAGCGAACTTGTAGCTGGCATCAATTGCGCGAACCGTCGTCAATTCAAGGGTCGGGCTATATTTCCCGAACGGATCAGCCGCCTTGCTGTCTGCGGTCGATGTTGATACAGGTGCAGCCGATGTTTTCGGTTCCTCTACATTCGTTGAACTACAAGCACTAACCAACAATGATAATGTGAGCGTTATCGCCGCAGTCATTGAGCCGCGCCTTGTTTTATTCATTCAAATTCCCCCTAAACATATTGTTCTTACCATTTGATTATAAAGCTAGCGCTTTTTCAAAATATACGAGACATTCTTAACATCGTTATCTTATTTTGTCCTTTTCAGCGAATAGGACAAAATTCTTTTACCTCTAGGTCAATTCCCGATATTCAAGCGGTGTTCTGTTAGTTATTTTCTTAAACAACCGGGTGAAATAAGGGGCGGAGTCGAACCCGACTTCTGCGGCGATTTCATTTATTTTCAAGTTTGTACTTTTCAATAAATGTTTGGCTCGTACGATTCGGACCTCCGTAATGTAATCGAGCAAATTGGTTCCCGTAAGCTGCTTGTACAGGCGCGACAAATACGGTGAACTGAGGTAAACAACTTCGGACAATCGCGTTAACGACAACTCCTCGTGCATATAATCGTTCACGTATTGATGAATTCGCCGAATCATATCGTTGGTTCTTTCCTGCTGCATGTTGCCGTTATGATCAGCCAGCGTTTCACCCAACCTGCTGAAATAAGCAAGGGCATCCTGCCACGAGCTATGATTTTCCATTTGAGAGTATTTATCAAGCCGTACCTTTGTGCCAATGTCAGAAACAAGATTGCGACGGTTCATGTAGGATAGGAAAAAAGCTGACAAATTGGCGAACATCTCCAGTGTCAAATAAGTTAATTTCGCCTCGGGCAATTCCGCCTCGTCGATGTGTGTAAACTCTTCGAACATTTGTGTGAATTGTGGTTTATCCCCGTTGTCCAGATGTCCTTCGAGAAGATCCAGCTTCCGCATTTGATTGCGGATCGCAGTCTCAGCAATGAAGGCTCTGCTGGATCGTTCCTCAACTCCCGACCCAAGTCCAGATTCCGTAATAAGCATTTCTTTACTTCGGATCAAGCCGCTGCTGAACATCAGCTTGAGCGAATCGAAATGTCGGGCTGCCTCTTCCCAGGAACATTGGCGAGAACTCAAGATTAAGGAAATCGGCAGCTTTAACAGCTTACCGCACGTTGCTTGAATCGATTCCGAAGTTCCTTTCACAAAGAGACGAAGCCGCTCCCATTCACTCTGCGGATCACTATCGCACGGGTCTTTAGAAAGTCCTGGCTGAACGAGCCAGACGAAACGGAATCGATCGTACGGAATGAAGAGAAACCGAGATTTTTCAGCCAATAATTCCTCAGCGATGTTCTGGATGGAATAGAGCATCAGCGATTTGTCCGACATTGACATGTATGTCCCCCAGTCGTCCACTCGCCCCAGTGCAATATATACGGGTTTATCTGCATCTAATTCGATGCGGAGTTCTGGAAATCGTCTCTTTCGGCCTGCTGCCGAATCTCCTTCCCCACCTAGCAAATCAACCAAATAATCTCTTCGCATAGTAGGAAGCGCTTGTTGCAACAGGTGGCGGGCTTTAATGAGAATGTCTCCTTCTTGCAATTCCATTTTTGTCTCTTCGACCGCCTTCTCTATGGCACGGAAGATCAATTCATCGCCTTCCGTCTTCAGAACATAGTCCATTCCTCCCTTGCGAATAGCCGTTTGAATGTAGTCGAAATCGTTGTAGCCGGACAAAAATATAATTTTGCATCGCGGCCATTGTTCCCGTACTCGATCCGCCAACTCAAGCCCGCTCATCCCCGGCATCCTAATGTCAGTAAGCAATATATCTAAACGCATCCCGCGTATTTTATCCATCGCTTGAATACCTGAATAAGCTTTCGATATGGTTAACTCGTATTTATACTTGTCCCATTCATTCAGTACGTCCGCCAAATAATCAACAGCTAGCGGCTCGTCATCTACAAGCATCAAGTGCAGCATATGGTCATTCCTTACCTTTCCTCAACTGTATTTTCAATGTCACATTTAGTCCCCCGCCCAACCTTGGAGATAAGCTTATCCCTGATTCATCTCCGAACTTCAACTGCAACCTTCGATGTACATTGATGATCCCGCTAACCTCGGCATTCACTTTATTGGAAGCTAATTTTCTATGCCAATTCATAAGCTCATCTTCTGACATGCCTACCCCGTTGTCTTCTATCACAATTCGAAGCTCTTCGACATCCGCTTCAAGCGTAACAGTCAGAATACCATCTGATATTGTATTTTCTAGTCCATAATTGTAAGCATTCTCAACCAGCGGCTGCAAAATTAGGCGCGGTACCATCAACTCATGGAATGTACTTGGCAAGTCATCTATCGTTACTCTTACGCGGTTGGAAAAGCGAATATTTTGAATTTCCATGTACATGCACAGGTGATGCCACTCTTGCATTAGCGGCACTTCGTCACCTGTCTTCTTTGTAATGTAACGGAAATAATCACCCAAATATTTGGTGAACTTGAGACTATTGTCATAATCCTGTGCCTTGGTCATGCGGTAAAGCAAGTATAAGCTGTTGTACAAAAAATGAGGGTTGATCTGAGACTGAAGTTGATTCAATTCGGCCTGCTGTGTTTGCAGCTTCTGCTCGTATACCTCGTAAATAAGCGTTTTTAACTTGGCTGTCATTCCGTTAAACTGTTCATACAAATAGCTGAATTCATCCCTGCTTTTATGGAACAACGAAAAAGATAAATGGCCGGATTCCACTTTACGGAATGAGCGCACCATTTTCGTCAGCGGCTTATGAATCACTTGATAAATCCAATAGGAGACTAGCACAATAAGGACAGCTGTAACAACGGATGTGGTGAAAATAAAGCCCTTGTATTTTTTTAAAGGCCCTAACACCTCCGACTCTGGCACATAAACCAGAAGCGCCATGTCCGTTTCGGGAGAGTACTCAAAAGCTATAAAATAATTTTGCTTGTCCAGCTTGATCGTTTCGACCCCTTGTCGCTGACCTATCTTATTTTTCACCCATTCGCGAGCTTTTGCTGCAATAGGCTCTGTCTCCTTGTTTATCGAATCACTTATTGCCCACTTGGTGCTCACTATCGCTGCACCACCCTGCTTGAAACCGACAATTTGCTTCAGAAACTGCTGCAATTGAAAGACCGACACTTCCGTTTCCAGGACGAACAACGGATCCCGTTGTGGAGAAATGGGTAGAGAAGGGAAAAATTCACGAATAAACAGGCTTCCATTATGATAATAGAGAGGAGAATTATTAGGTTGCTCTCTCCAATTTTTTAGTTGGTCTACTGTTTCTTTGGAGAGCGACTCCGATAGTTCATCGGTGGATATAATTCTTTGGATCGGTGGAATGTAGACACTAGCTTTACTAACATAAATCCCCGTACTCTTCATTAAGTCCAACTTTGTCTGAAATTGCTTCATCATCGTTGTACGCTCGTAGTAAGACAATCCTTCCGCAATAACGCTTAAAGAGAGAAGATCGTTGTCATTGACGTATTCACGCTCCAATCGGATCATTCGGTCGATTTCCTTATTCAACGAGTTGTTGTAAAAGCGGATTTGTGAGAGCAGCGAATTCGATATTTCATTTCTGACGATTTGGGAGCCCATATCATTCATCTGAATGGCCAACGCATATACGGGAAGCATGACAATGAAGAACATTGCTAACAGCTTTGTGAATATAGAAAACAACCAATTTCGCCGATTTAATTTCACGGACATGACATTACCTCCTCTCCGATTACTTGAAGTCTTTCGGAAGCGCTTCCACAAGAAGACACTCCAATGCCTTAGCATACAACCGGTGACCATAATCATTCGGATGGTTCACATTGTTGAGCAGCAAGCTTTCGTGCGTTTTTCCTGCGGATAGTTCCTCCAACCAAATCCGTTGGAGGTCAGCGACCCCAATCCGATACTTTGAGCCCAGCTCCCGCAGCGTTTCCGCATAAGCAGTCACATTGGTACTTGCATATTTCCAAAGCGGATTCGGCAAACAGGGAGTGATTAGAATGATATCGGCATCCGTATTCTGCTGAACGTCTTCGATCATCTTCGAAATATTCCGCCCGTACTCTTCAGGAGAAATCGCGTTATTCCCGTTGTCTTGCTTGTTTTGGTCATTCATGCCATAACCAATCGTCACCAAATCAGGTGTTTGCAGAACGACGTCTGCGCGCAGCCGATTTAATGCTCCTTTGCTGGACTCCCCTCCAACCGCTTTCATTCGGACATCGATCAATGCGTGGGGGAAACGCTCCCTTAGTATTTTTGCGAAGCGATTATAATACTTATTAGCTTCTTCGCTCGCTTCCGCCCCCGTACTTATGCTGTCGCCGAATACAACATATGTAATGGCTTTGCCGTTTTCCAGCTTTTTGCGCAGACGGAATAGCTCGTTCGACACAGGTTCACCCGATGCGGCATTAACTGCCGCATTCGGGTGATGGTATTGATAATCGGCGTATAGAGTATATGCTCTATTGGAGTAATCGGAATAATCGCTGTGATTGAATTCCGATTTCCCGTACAGAGCATGACGGCTCCAATCGGGAATAGGGCTAGCTTCTGAACGTTGGATCGTGCCGTTGTCGTAATCGACTGTAAAATCTTTTCCCTCCGTATACCATAGATGGCCCATATCCTCGGAAGACGCTTTTCTGCATAAGCGTAAGCTGCCTTCAACGATTGGCCGATAGCGCAGCCTGTGCGGTTCTCCAGCAATGAACACACCAGATTCACTTTCCTGAACATTAATATTCATGACTTGCGTAAAGGACACTCGTGACTTTAGTCGTGAGAGGAATTTACGTGCATTTCTGCTCAACATACAAATCACGATCCTTTACTGTCTCCCTTCGAAATAGGTTTTAAAACAACTTCCACTGACTTCCAATGCGAACTTTTGTTTGGTATAATGGAGTTGATAGGAACATACGCTCGCGTCGTTCTACTTCCCTTAATCCAGCGAATCGTGGTGAACCAGTGGATGAATAAGATGACCGTTACATGTACCGCCAAAGTGAAACTTAATCCAACTGCCGAGCAGTCGGGGCGAATGTTTC